>JAEEGL010199308.1_pt1 | contig 20977 bp, 16 predicted proteins | sample 9134231 | NCBI WGS metagenome assembly JAEEGL01 (sample SAMN16246548, study PRJNA631951) | gut metagenome | biome: gut microbiome; feature: rumen; material: fiber-attached | host: Bos | place: Iran: Karaj | collected 2018-10
CTCCCATGTGAGCCATCTCACGTCCTCTGAAACGAAGTGTGATCTTGACTCTGTTGCCCTTCTCAAGGAATTTCCTGGCAGCGTTGACCTTGGTGTTGAGGTCGTTGGTGTCGATGTTGGGTGAAAGCCTGATCTCCTTGATCTCTACAGTCTTCTGCTTCTTACGGGCCTCTTTCTCCTTGCGGAGCTGCTCATACTTGAACTTGCCGTAGTCAACAACCCTGCAAACAGGGGGCTTGGCTGTGGGTGCGATCATAACAAGATCTACTCCCTCATCCTCTGCGATCTTCCTGGCGTCCTGAATGGGCATAACTCCAAGCTGGTCGCCCTGGGCACCGATTACACGTACCTCTTTAGCTCTGATCTGTTCGTTAATAAATAACTCGCTAATGGTCTTATCCTCCAATAATACTTACAAAAAAGTGGATACATCCGCAAATGTATCCACTTAGAATCATCATCAAAGTCCGCACCTGTATTGGCTGATGCAGGATTTGAAAAGATATAAACCGCTTTCGGCTGAGCCTGAGGGTGAGAGTGGATACTCTGCTTGGTTTTCAAATACCTATGTACAATAACACAGTCACAACATGCTTGTCAACAACTTTTTATCATAATGCAGTCAATTTCTGCTGTGGTGACGCTGTATTACTATAGCTCATTTTTGATCATAACGCAATAGTGTTGCTGACATAAGACGTATATTTCTCGTTTTCTCCGAGAAGCTCCATCTTCTGACGTCTTGTGCCTCTCTCCTCGTTGGTGATCTTCCTGGAGAGTTCTCTGTCCTTGGTGCCCATATACCTCTTCATCACATCGTCACCTGTCATAAACTGGCTATCCTCAACAGAAATTTTGATCCCAACTTTCCAAAACTATCACAGATCTACAGATTCCGTTTTCCCTTTATGATCTCAACCTGCCCGTCTTTCTCTTTTGCGTGCCAGTGGCCTGAATATGGTCATTCTCCCGGTCCAGCCCACGATCCTGGTAAAGATTATCCCGCAGAAAACTCCTGCACTGTCTATAAGAACGTCCCGCTTCTGCGGCGATCTGCCCGCCACAAAGGTCTGATGATACTCATCAAGACACGCAAAGCCCACGCAAAACAGCCCGGCAAAAAACACCAGGCTGATACCTCTGACTCCGTAAACATAAAGCGGAAATGCGATGGACACTGCCAAAAGAAAGTACTCCGTAAAATGCGCAGTCTTACGGATGTAATGCTGTCCCACTTCCGAGAGCTGTTCAATGTATTTGTGACTCCAGCCCCTGTCAAAGGCATCATTGGCGTAAGAAAGCACTGCCACGCCCACCTCATAGCTCAGCTGCCCGCTCTCGTCCGCATCCTGTGCCGAAAACATGAAGATCGCACACATCATCACTATGGCAGGCACAAATGACAAGGGCTTCAATACAAACCTCAGGGTCTGTCTTATATATTCCAAAAAGTATTTCATATCTGTTCCTGAATATTCAAAGAGAAAGTAATTCCATGATGCTGCCATCCGGTATTATAACGGGCATAAGCTCTTTATCCATTATAGCAAGGGTCGACAGATCCTCTTTGATCCTTTTATCAGAATAGGAGTAGGTATTGAGAAAAACGCTCTTTATGCCGCTTTTTTCAGCTACTCCCACATCACTCAAAATGTCGTTACCTATCATAACACATTTTTTGTACCCAAGACCGTGCTTTTTGATAAGCGCTTTCATAAAGAGAGGCTCCGGCTTTTTTATGAGATGATCGGAGGAAATAAAGATATCGTCAAAATAGTCCGTAAGGCCGCAATCAGCCAGCTCTTTTACCGTAAAAGCATGCTGGGCATTGGACAAAAGAAATATCTTCTTACCGCTGTCCTTAAGAGTCTTAAGGACAGTGTCCACACCGTCGTACTTTACCATCCTGTCCCTGGAACTCTCCCTGAAAAAAGTGCACAGCTTTTGAAGCTTCGAAGTTACCTCCTCCCGGGGGCCATACTTGATCTCCTCTGTCAGAGAGACCATCGTCCTTGCATCTGCATCGTCCTTGCTGCATTGTGCCTCGCAGATAAGCCGCTGCCAGACCCAGGATATTCTTATTTCAGGGTAGGCTGTACCAAGCTTCTTTCCTAATAGCTCTTCCTCCTCGCTGCAGATCTCTGCGTACCTCTTTCGAAGAGCTTTTGGGGTATATACTGCCGAGAATTCTTTTTCCAGATAGCTGCACATAGCTTCCCATAGGCCCTGGTCTTCTTCGTCCGTATGAATGTCAATGAGGGTTCCGTACAGGTCAAAAATATAGTTATCAAATGTCATTTTTCCGCTCCTGTTGGCAATGATCCCAGGAAAATCGATGCGGTGGTTTTCCTTGGAATATCTAATTATTCAATGACTTACTCTGTGAGTACTGCGATACCGTAGGCGGGAATGGTCAGCGTTTTTCCCGAAAGTGCACATCTTTCTTCTGATGTACAAAGGTCATAGGCAAGCGTTACATAGGATGCGGCCTCAGTACCGGCGGACAGATCAACGCTCTTTGCTTCTGCAGAAGTGTTTATCACGATAAGAAGGCTGTCGGTTCCAAAGTCCATGCCACCAGCTTCCTCCTCCGGCACAGCCCTTGTAAAGGCGCAGATATCCTTGTCCGACAGGTCAGAAACTGTGGTGGTCCTTCCTCTTGCTATCACAGGATAGGTGTTTCTAAGGCGCACAGCTCTTTTCACATAGTTGTAGATGGAATATGGGTCATCCGCCTGTTCATCAACGGGCGGGTACTTCATTTTGAAGCTGTCCATGGCCTTGGGTCCCCTGCACATTCCCTTTGCCTTACCGTCAGCTGTCCAGTACATGGGCGCCCTCTTGTTCTCATCCTTGCCGGAGCCCTTCATGCCCAGCTCCTCGCCGTAGTAGATAAAGGCATTGCCCGCCATAAGAAGGTTAAGGCCCTGGGCCAGCTTAACCTTGTCAAGGCTCCCACTTCCGGTGTAGTAGCCTGCACTTCTGGCCATGTCGTGATTGGTATAAAATGGTGCGTCCACTGCATCCGGGCTTACAGAGGCTATGGACTTTTCAGTTTCCGAAAGGCTGTCGCTATACCTTGTCGCAGGGCTGTTGCCCCTTACAACGGATGCGATCACACCCTCACTTCCTGCATAGTCAAAGTCAAAAAAGCTGTCGATGCCACTCTCATAATACTTGTGATAGGTGGCAGAGCTTACCCATGCCTCTCCCACGATGTAGGCGTCTTCCGCTCTGCTCTTGACGGTATCGTTGAGCCAGGTCATGAACTCTATATTTTTGGCATCATCCCCCGTGTAGTAATAGGTGGTGGCATCAAGCCTGAAGCCGTCTGCTCCTCTATCAAGCCAGAAATCCGTGATCTTTGAGATCTCATCCCGAACTGCCCTGCTGTCCAGATTAAGGTCAGGCATTCCCGACCAGAACCTGGCTTCATAGAAATAATCCGTTTCCGGCAGTGGCTCAAAACCCGCCTGCTTGTCATTGGAAAAGGTATAGTAATCAAGGTACGGGCATTCAGAAAGAGCATCCTGCGGTACTGTTCCCACTCCACCAGAAAAGTCGATGCCGGGATGTTCCTTAAGGTAGCCTGCTGCCTCTTTAAACCAGGGATGCTCCGAGGATGAATGGTTTATTACAGTGTCAAGGATGACACGTATCCCCCTCTTGTGGCACTCATCAATAAGCCTGTCAAAATCCTCCAGTGTGCCATATTCCGGGTCTATGTCCATGTAATCGGTGACATCATATTTGTGATATGTAGGTGAAGGGCATATGGGCATGAGCCATATCTCATTACAGCCAAGATCCTCATCCGTCGCATCATCGCCGTCATTTATGTAGTCCAGCTTCTCTGTAACACCATTAAGATCTCCCACTCCGTCTGAGTCACTGTCATAAAAGGAATATACGAAGATCTCATAGGTCGTTCTGAATTTGTCATCTATAATGTTGAGAGGCAAAAGATCCTCCATCAGCCCTGCGGACACAGCGCCTTCTGAGTTTTCCTGAACCGCCTGATCTGCCTGCGTATCTGCATCCATCTGCACTGAATCGGTTGTAGCTGCACCTGCTGTACCTTCGACCGGCACCGTATCAGCTTTAGTCCTACCGCATCCGGACAATACCGTCGTTGCTGTCAGCAGCCACGCCAGTCCTGCTCCCATTCTTTTCAATACTGCTCTGTGTCTGAAAATGCCCAAAAACTTATTCATACCTTCGATCTCCTTAAATGGCCCGTAGTTTTCAAATAGCATTTTACCATGTTTATAGATTCATTGTTGACTTGACTGATTCATTTTCAGTGTCAAAAAGAATAGGAAATTTTTTCATCTAAGATTGGGGAAATATTTAAGAAATAAAATGAGTCAGGAATTAGATAAAAGCAGTTCCTCTCTCGCAGGCCCTTTGCGGCGGCCGGTACTTAGCACCTGTATTTTAGGTGCTTAGTACCGTTGCCAGACGCAATGGAGTGCAAACGTGCCAAGAAGAGGAATGCTTTTATCTAATTCCTGACGGAGTAGATTTTACAAAATAGTATTCCTAATCAGATATCCTTGATGCTGTCGGTCTTGATTATGAACTTCACGCTGCTGTCAACGTCATCTGAAGATCCGCCAAAGGACTTGTAGGTTCCTGCAGCCTTCTGGATTGCTGTGAGTCTGTCAGTGAAGTCTGAAATATCTCCGTCGAAGGCCTCATAGAGCTTCTTGATACCTTCTTCATCAAATTTGGTAATGCCGTCCACAAGTTCTTTTACTCCGTCATCAAGAGTTACAGCTCCGTCGTAAAGCTCTTTGGTGCCATCCTTAAGTTCTCCGGTTCCGTCGTTGAGCTGTCTTGCACCGTCGTTGAGTTCCCCGGCGCCCTTGTTGAGTTCTGATGCGCCGTCCCTGAGCTTGCCTGCTCCGTCATTGAGATCATCATTGTTGGAAACAAGAGTCTTAGTTCCGGCAGCCAGCTCTTTAGCTCCCTGCTGAAGCTTGCCTGCGCCCTGATCCAGCTTAACTGTTCCGCCATAGACAGCTGAAACTCCCTGTGCAAGGCTTGCACTTCCAACTGCTGCCGCCTTGGCTCCATTTATCAGAGTCTGAAGGTCTTCGATTGATTTCTCATCGAAGCTGATGTCTCCCATGCCTTCCTGAACCCCGGCGATGGTTGTCTTGATAGCCTGCGCTGATCCAAGGAGCTGGTTGTAGGTTCCTACTGCATTCACAACGTTATCGATGGACTCACCTGCTGCAAGTGATGACACATAGTAAAGGAGCTGCTGGTACTGCTCGGGGGTCAGGGTCTTGCTTCCTGCAGGAGCGCTGCCCTGTCCGGCTTCCTTTACAACTGTTTCTTCCTCAACTGTTTTCTCTCCGGTCTTTGTCTCATCTCCGGTTTCCTGATTTTCTGTCTCAGAGCCGGTTCCGTTCTCCGTTATCTCCTTGTCCTTCTCATCATCCTTGGACTCGTCATCTTTTTTATCTTCATCGCCGCTTTTTTCTTCTACGTTTTTTACTGTATCAGCGCTGTCGTTAACAGAATCCTCTTCTGAAAGATCTTCTTCCACAGGTGCAGGAGTGTCAGTACTCTCGTTTTTCTTATCCTCCTGCTTATCTTCCTCATCTATATCTTCATCATCAGCTGCAAAAAGAGTTCCGTAGGAAACCTCCAGGACATTCTCCTCATAGTTTTCTACCATTGTCTTTAAGGTACTGAGGGCTTCCTTTACCTGTCCGGGACCTCCCTGGGCACCTGCGATGATCCTGTCAACAGTCTCCTTGTCGGAGAGCTTTCCACCTGAAACAAGGTACATTCCCTTGGCAGTCATTTCGTTCCACTCTGCTGCTCCTGTCAGGTACTGCTCTGCGGCATCAGCCTGTGCGTACATGATCTTAAGCTGTGCAAGTCCTGCCATAGCACCGCTGAGATTCTTGACCTTTTCACCCAGCAGATTAAGTCCGTCACTGATGCTGCCAACGCCTTTAGCCAGATCATTGGCTCCCTTGACCATCTGAGCATCGTCCATTGCCTTCTTAAGAGAAGCAGTTCCGTCCTTGAGTGAGCCTGCTCCCTCTGCAAGGCTCTTTGCTCCGCTGTTTATCTTTTCTGTTCCGTCGGTATATTTGTAAATACCCTCCGCAAGGGTTCCTGCTCCGTCTGAAAGAGCTCCTGTTCCCTCAAGGAGTGTTCCTGTTCCGTCATAGAGCTTCTGTGTGCCATCCTTGAGCTCTGTAGCGCCGTCATAGAGCTTCTGCGTGCCATCTACAAACTCACCGGTTCCGTCCTTGAGTTCGTGGGCTCCGTCCACAAGCTTATTGGAGCCGTCATTTAGGTCATTCATGTCATCCTTGAGTTCATCAAGCTTATCCGACCCTGACAGATCCTCCATTCCAAAGTCTGAAAGGATGTCTGAGCTTGCCATTGTGATGGTCATACCCAGCTCAAAATCTGTGGTGTCTGCAGTGACCTCGAAGGAATTTGAGAGTTTGTCTTTGATCTCATCCGCATCCTCCAGCTCATCCCACTTGTCCTCGGAGATATCAAGACTCTCCTTAAGTCCGGGAACTGCAACGCCCATGACTATGATGTTGCCGCCATCTGAAATGACCTTGCCGTTGGTGATCTCAACATTTGTGAATTTCTCGGAATCCAGCATCATGCCTGATACCATGGCAAAGGGCGTGTATACTTCCACTTCTTTTCCGTTAACTTCTACGGTCTGCCTGTCGTTGTTCTCATAGTCAAAACGCATGGTCACTTTGCCGCTCTTACCTGCCAGTTCCTCAGGTGAGATCTCTTTGCCGTCAAGGGTGTAGGTGATCTTCATCTTGACAGGAAGCTCCTTGTCTGTGCTGCCCTGATAGTAGATGTCAGAGCCTTCCGCATCCCAGGTAAGAGTTCCGTCGCCGTTGTCCTTGTAGGTCTCATCGCCCTTTACATTAACGATGTCGTGGAGCTGAGTCTTGTCGGACAGCTCTGCTGTTGAACCTGCATTCTTGAGCCACTCGCTTACGATTACATCATTTACTGCGCCATTAGCGTCTGCAGTTACATAAACAGTTTCAACCTTGTCTGCCTGTGACTGACCTGATACCACATTTGAGGCACTCATCAGGCTCTTTTGCAGAGTCTCTTCCTCGTCGCTCTCCTGCTGTATCTCCACTGCCTCTGCACTTTCATTCGCTACTGTGTTCTGTCCGCAGGCAACTGTCATAACCGCAAGCATTGCTGCCATTATTACTGATAATGATTTCATTAGATTTTTTCTGATCATTGCTGATTCCTCCTCAGTTATGTACTAAGAAATATATTGTTTACGCTACCCTGTGCCTGTGGATCAGGTGGCCCAGAAGGTGGCTGTCTTTATCGTCTTTATTCATGCCAAATGTTGTTGCCATGATGAGCCCATCAAATATCATGTACATGGCAGGCAGTACCAGCAGTACGGTGAACATACTGATGATGGCGCCCCTTGCCATGAGCATGCACAGAGATCCGATCATATCGATGCTGGAGATCAGTCCGACACCGAAGGTGGCTGCAAAGAAGCTAAGCGCACTTACTATAATGGACTTCATGCTGGTAGAAAGAGCTATCAGTGTTGCCTCCTTCTTGTCATGGCCCGCATTTCTCTCATTTAAGTACCTGGTTGTCATAAGGATCGCATAATCAACCGTAGCACCCAGCTGAATGGTTCCGATGACCACTGAAGAAATGAAGGGGATCACGGTGCCTGTGTAGTAGGGAATTCCCATGTTCACAAAGATCGCAAACTCGATGACTGCCACCAGGATAAAGGGCAGCGACACAGATTTGAGCACGAAGGCTATGATCAGGAACACAAGTCCGATGGACACAATGTTTACCACCTGGAAGTCGTGGGCTGTGATGTTGATCAGATCCCTGGTACAGGGAGCCTCTCCAACTACCATGGCCTTTGGATCATAGCTCTTAACTATTGAATCAACCTGTGCGATCTGATCGTTGATCTCATCGGAAGCTATCTTGTAATCAGTAGTCAGAAGGATCATCTTCCACTCATCGCTCTCAAGGTCACTCATGAGATCCTCAGGGATAAAGCTCTTGGGGAAGGCGGGTCCAATAAGTGCATCGGTTCCCAGTACGGAAATGATACCATCAGTAGCCTTGAGGCTCTGTATCATCTCATTCATTGCCGCTCCGTCAAGATTCTTATCAACCAGCAGCATATATGCTGAGTTCATATCGAACTTCTCATCCACCTTGTTGGCACCCTGCACGCTCTCTAAGCTGTCAGGCAGAGTCTGTGTCAGATCGTAGTAAACCTTTGTGTGGTTGTTGCCGTAAATTGCAGGAGCAAGAAGTGCCAGGAATATCAAAAAGAAAACCATGTACCTGCTTGCCATCAGCTTTGGAAGCTTAACAAATTCCTTCATAAGAGGTTTGTGCCTGGTCTTCTCTATAAGGTTGTCAAAAACAAGGATCATACTTGGCAGGATCGTAACGCATCCGATAACGCCGAACACAACACCCTTGGCCATTACAACGCCCAGGTCAAGACCCAGGGTAAAGCTCATGAAGCACAGTGCAACGAATCCTGCAACCGTTGTGATGGAGCTTCCGATAACCGATGTAAAGGTGGCCGAGATTGCCCTTGCCATAGCTTCGTTCTTGTCATCATACTTCTCAAGCTCCTCCTGATAGCTGTGCCACAGGAAGATTGAGTAATCCAGTGTGACGCCCAGCTGAAGCACCGCACTCAGGGACTGGGTGATAAAAGAAATCTCGCCCTTGAAAACGTTGGTACCCATGTTGTAGACAATGGCCATTCCGATGCTCAAAAGGAAGAACAAAGGAATGAGGTAGGAATCCATTGTCAGCGAAAGAACTATCACTGCAAGAAGAACCGCGATTCCTACATATATAGGTGTCTCCTTCATAGCCAGGTTCTTGGTGTCGGTAACTATGGCGCTCATGCCGCTCATAAAGCACTGCTTGTTGAAGATGTGCCTTATCTGCTCTATCGCATCCATGGTGGCATCTGCGGAAGTTCCCTCGTCAAATACGATGAACATCATGGTTGCATCGTCGCTGTTGAAGGCGTCATATACCTTGGTGGGCAGCATCTCCATTGGAACCGAAAGATCCATAACGGAGTCGTACCAGATAACATCTGCTACGTGGTCCACCTCCTCGATATCAGCCTTTAAGGCTGCAACATCCTTCTCCTCCATGCCTTCGGCTACAAATAATACAAAAGAGCCGGTTCCGAACTGGTCAAGAAGAATATCCTGGCCCTTCATTGTCTCTATATCCCCGGGCAGATAGGTAAGGATATCGTAATTGACCCTTGTGTTCAGATAGCCTATGCCAGACGGGATAAGAAGCACTACTGCTGCGATTAAGATAACATATCTCAGCTTTACTATCATCTGTGACAGCTTGTTCATAACTTTCCTCCTCCAGAATCCATGCCATTTTCAGGGGATTCTGATAATTTATTTCATTAGTCAGAAATAATTTATTGACTATTGGTCACTTTTCTATTATGGTATAACATATAAATGACCGTTGGTCAATAATAAAAATGAAAGTTGGTCATAATTTCACAATAAATAATCATTCATTATTCTGTTATAATGAAAATAAGAGGGAACTGATATGGGAAAAGCAGATCAGAATAAGAAACTGAAAATGGAAAATCTCCTTAATACCTCTTTTGAGCTCTTTACCTCAAAGGGTATAAACAAGACCTCCATTTCGGATATAGTAGAAAAGGCCGGAGTCGCCAAGGGAACTTTTTATCTGTATTTTAAAGACAAGTATGACATCCGCAACAGACTCATTGCCCACAAGTCAAGCCAGCTGTTCATGCAGGCAGCTGACGCCATGGAAAAAGCCGGCATAGAGGACTTCGAGGACAAGATAATCTTTATCATGGATTATGTTCTTGATGCCCTGGCAGCCAACAAGGGGCTTTTAGCCTTCATTTACAAGGACCTGTCCTGGGCGGTGTTCAAGAGAGCCCTCACTACCCCCATGACGGACAGTGATATAGACTTTGGTGAAGTCTACAACAAGATGATAGAGGACGCCGACTACAAGCTTAAGGAACCTGAAGTGATGCTCTTTCTTATAATAGAGCTCATAGGTTCCACCGGCTACAGCTCCATAATGTACGACGATCCGGTATCGCTACATGACTTAAAGCCCCATCTGGAGCAGACTGTGCGCATGATCATCCGACAATATAAAGAGGAATAAAAACACCCTGCAGGAAATTGATCCCGCAGGGTGTTACTGTTTATATGATACGTATTACTGAAGAACAAATCCGCCGTTAGGTGAGATAACCTGACCTGTTACGTAAGGAGCTGTAAGGATATATCCCAGTGCTCCTGCGATATCGGAAACATCTCCGATGAAGCCCTGAGGAATTGTTGCAGCCAGCGCATTGAGCTCGTCCTGATTAACTCCCCTTAACATATCTGTCATGATCATGCCGGGCGCGATCGCATTGCAGCGAACTCCCTTTCCTGCAAACTCAAGAGCGATGGCCCTTGTGAAGCCGATGATACCTGACTTGGATGCGCAGTAATCTGCCTGGTTGATAACTCCGGTAAGTCCTCCAACTGAAGATGTGTTGACGATGCAGCACTGGTCTTCCTTGGATGAGTGGTTAACCATGTAAGGCATAACCAGATGTGTCATATGAAGGAAGCTCATAAGGTTGGTGTTGATAACTGCCTCGTACTGCTCCTTGGTAATATCGATGAAGTTGCAGTTGTTGGTGATACCTGCGTTGTTAACCAGAACATCAATCTTATCACCGAACTTGTCTACAGCGGCCTTAACAAGGCTCTCACAGTCCTCATACTTGCTGACATCTGCTCTGACTACAAGAGTTTCTACCCCATACTGCTCCTGAATCTTGGCTGCAAGATTGTCAGAAAGTGCCTTGGAAGACTCACTTCTGTAATTGATAACTACATTGTACCCAAGCTCTCCGAGCTTAAGGGCCATAGCTTCTCCGATTCCCCTGGAGCCGCCGGTGATAATAGCTGTTTTTGCCATTTTTCAATACCCTCCTAAATTATTGTTTTTTGCTTGTGCCCCCCAATCGGACACTATTAAATAATACCATATTATAAGGCTAAAGGTCAAAGCTCTGTTAAGTCTATTAAGCCTAAAAAAGCTCTTTTCGGGCAAAAAATAAACCGGCCTTTCAGGTAAAGAAGAAAAGCCGGTTTCAAAAACAACACTAATTATTTATCTGGTGGACAGGAATATATTCTCGCGTCTGGCTGCCGAATCCTCAGGATAGATCTTGAGGTATTCATTCATAAGCTCTGCAGCAACATCAAATTCACCCATATACTCATAGGCTGTTATGCGATTTAAGGAAAGTGCCTGCTCCATACTCTTATCCCCAAGGGTAAGCCCCGTCTCAAAGGATGAGACCGCGGAATCATAGTCTCCCTGCTTAATCTGGCACATGCCCAGCTGATTGTAAACCACTGCACTGTCGGAGTTCTCAGAAAGATAAGTTCTGTACACACTGATGGCGTAGTTGTAATCCCCCTGTTTCTCGCCGGTCTGACCAAGCATCAGTACCACAGGCTCTTTTTCCTGATCCCTCTCACTCCTTGCAGCCTCCAGATAGCTCTGGGCCTCAGCATTGTTGCCAAGATAATAGGATATCTGACCCTTCTCGTAATTGGTCATAAAATTGCTCCCGTTGTCCATGGCTGTCTGCAGGATATTGATGGCCTCGTCTGAGTATCCGTACTCATCCAGGGCTTTGTAGATCATAATGATCATGGCATAGTCCCTGGAATTGAGGGTAATGGCCCTGGTAAAATCGGAATATCCCGCATCATGATTGCCCGATGCAAGCTCTGCTATTCCCCTAAGGTAATACGCATTGCTGTCCTTGTCCCGAAGTCCCAGTATGGCGTCATAAACCTCTTTGGCCTTATTGTACTCCTTGAGCTCCAGGTAAGCCTCAGCAAGATAGTAGTTGGTGTCAAAATCCATATCACCAACTATTCCCTCATCGCAGGCCAGGGACTGCAAAAGCTCATCCGCAGCCATCTCGGCCTCTCCGCTTTCAAGGTACGCTATTCCTTTACCCCTGTGAATAAGACAGGGATCCTCACCATTTTCCTGCGCTGCCTCAAAGCTCTCCAGGGCACTGCTGTACTCATGGCTGTCAATATAGGCAAAGCCCGAGTCAATATTGTGCCTCCCGGCCAAAGATCCGCAGCCTGACAGTGACAGTGTGGCCAGCAAAATAAAGGCTGTGACCAATCGCTGTTTCATACACATTCCTCCAATAGATTATTTAACTACTGCAATAACCTCCACTTCGCAGAGGACGTTTCTGGGAAGCTGCTGCACTGCAACACAGCTCCTGGCAGGCTTGCCTGTAAAATACTTCTCATAAACGGCATTGAAGGCCGCAAAATCACTCATCTCATCCAAAAAGCAGGTGGTCTTCACTACGTGCTCAAAGTCAGTTCCTGCTGCATTTAAGATCTCACCGATATTCCTGCAGACTCTGTCAGCCTGATCTGTTATGGTGGTGGCTTCTATCTCACCGTTGGCAGGATTGATGGGAATCTGTCCTGATGCAAAAAGAAAATCCCCGACCCTTATAGCCTGTGAATACGGTCCGATTGCCTGTGGTGCCCTGTCTGTTGAAATGTACTCCATTTGTCTCCTCCTTTAAAACTCTGCAGTTACGTAATAGCCTCTGGCGTTCTCCTCCACCTTGGTCACAACTCCCTCTCTCTCCAGCATCCTCTCTCTGAAGGGAAAGTTCCCGGACATAGCCAGGGACGGATCGATGGTATAGTAGTAATTACTGGGAAGAACACCCTCAGTTACAGTTACGTGGTCGCCCTCATGTAAAAGACCCGGGCGCTCCATTTTAAAAACCATTTCTCTAGCCAATTTTATCACCTCACAATGGCATTATGAAGCAGAAATTCATGCCATCTCTCATAAGATGATGCCTTGAGATGAACATCGTCAAATGACAAAGAGCTGTCAAGATTGCCATCCTCGTCATCCACCGCTTCATTCATGTCTATATAGAATATCCTCTTCTGATCTGCCAGCTCTGCGAGGGCAGCATTTCTCTCATTGATAATATCGTTGTTAAAATACTTGTCATGATCACTCTTGCCTGCAGCTACATGCATGATACCCTGGATGTAAATGATGGCATCCGGCTGAAGTTCAATAATACGGTCCAGTACATTCTGATATGCATTCTTGAAATATTCCGTATCTCCGGTTCCGATCTCATTGAGTCCCAGCATGATATAGATCTTGCCGAACTGATTCTCCCTAAGGGCCTGATCCACAGTGATCTTGCCGTCCTCAGTTTTGACAAAGTCCTTGTCCATACAGGTATAGATCGTCAGTGACACCTTGGAATAGAAGGTTGCCCTGGTATCCAGCGCCTCACAGTACTCAGACAGACCCACAGTCCTTGAGTCCCCGATGAACAGTGCATCAGTGAAGTAATCATCATCCACTTCCGTAAACTCGTAGACTTCTTCCTCCACATCATTGCCGGAGACATCAACGCTGTTTCCCGACACATCCATGGGCTCTGAAAGTCCATCATCTGACGCATTCTCTTCGCCGCCGGTGGTTTCTTCAGCAGGATCTGCCTCTCCTTCTGCTGCCCCGGTATCTCCCATACCATCTTCCGGTGAACCTAAAGTCTCTTCCTCTGAGACCTCTGCCTGCGGCATGACATCTTCTCCACTTCCTGCAGCGCCGCCAAAGGGAAAAACTCCATCCCTGGCTCCCTGAAAAACATATGACAGAGCCGGAACCTTCCACGGGCCATCATCAGGTATATACTCCGAGTATGCCGAGGAGCGGAAAACCACTCCAAGCAGTGTCAGCAAAAGAGCTACCGTCACAATTCCTATTAAAATCGGACATTCCTTGATCAATCTTAAAAACTTCATACTTCTTCTTTCGCAATTTTAAAATCTGAAATACATAAAAGGATTTCCTGCAGAACCTGAAATACTGTAAATACATACCCAGAAAAGCACTATCCAGAGTATGTTAAACAATATATGACTTCTGTGGCTCTCCCAAAATCTGAAAACTTTGGGTATAAACAAAACAGCTCCCGGTATTAAAACCATCCAGTACACTCCGAGGTTCTTGATAAAATCCCTGTCGTTGACTGCAATTCCCTGACCAAAGAAGGGAAAGAGCCTTGCAAAGTACTGACCCAGCTGGCCAAAATCATTGATTGCAAATATCACCCAGGTAAGCGGGATCAATACCAGCACATTTATCCTTCCTATGACCTTTCCGACCTTTTCGGGAAGCTTTTTGAAGATCAGAAACTTCTCACAGAGAATTATGGCAAAAAGACATACTCCCCAAATGATAAAGTTGGGTGTAATGCCGTGCCAGAAGCCGGTGATAAGCCAGACCACAAAAAGGTTAAGAGCCGTCCTTGCTCCTCCCTTTCTGCTGCCGCCAAGAGGTATATATACATAGTCCTTGAACCAGGCTCCCAGTGTGGCATGCCACCTTCTGTAGAACTCCGAGACACTTCCTGAGCCGTAGGGCAGGTCAAAGTTGACGATAAATGGAAAGCCCAGCATCACTGCGACACCTGAGGCCATAAGGGAATATCCCCAGAAATCAAAGTAAAGCTCCATGGAGTAGGCGTAGGCCCCAAGCCAGGCAAGAGGCGTTGATATACTCTCATAGCCTATGGTTCCTATATCCTTCCAGAGCATTGCAAGGTGATCCGCCAGCAGTACCTTCAGCGCCAAACCAGCCACAAAGTAGCGAAGCCCGTCCTCGATAAGGGAAAAAGTCTTTACCCTGCCATGGTAGGGACCTCCGAAAAAGGGATTCTCCTTGAAGGACTCAAATCTCATGATAGGACCGGACACGATCTGCGGGAACATGCAAAAGTAAGTGGCCACATCTGCAAAGGATGCATCAGTGGCGATTCTGCCTCTGTACACATCCATCTGATAGGAGATCATCTTAAATATATAGAAGCTGATACCCACAGGCATGAGCCTGTTGTCCACAAACTGCCCCAGTATCTTAAATTCTACCAGCATACCTGCGTCTATTGCCAGGATAAAGAAAAGCAGGGATCTGCTCTTTTCCCCGAACTGGGCCTTGGCAAAAAGAAAGTTCACGATCACAGCTCCAAGAAGAGCCGGAAGCATGCGAAGGTCACCGAATGCATAAAACAAAAGACTCCCAAAAAGAAGAGTCCATGTTCTGAATCTGATCGGTGTAAGATAAAAAACTATCAGAAAACCAGGCAAAAACCTGAATATAAAGTTAAGGTCTGAAAAATTAACCATTTGAGTTATTAATCTCCGCCAGTTTGGTCTCAGCTGCCTGAGCACTCTGAGTGTCAGGGAAATTAGAGATAACCGCATCATAGACCTCCTTGGCCTTTACGGTATCTCCCCCGGCATAATAAGCATTTCCAAGGTAGTAAAGGATGTTGACATCAGTATTATTGTACTGGTATGCCTTGGAAAGGTTCTTGATAGCCGTCTCATAGTCCTCGCTCTTATAAGCATCATAGCCGGTCTCGTAATAAGATGTCGCCAGCTGCTTGCCCACCTTAGTCATCAACAGGTCATAGAGCGCAGTAAACTCAGGAGACACATCTCCCTTAATGGCATCAAGATCAAGGCCCGCCATTGCCTCTGCCATGCCCTCAGTATCTGAAGAATCCTCCATGTATATGTTCACAGCCTTCATAAGTGAATTCATGGCTGCTGAGGTCGAGTCAACGCCCTCATAGTCAGTAACTCTCTCACCCAGCTTGTCGATCTCCTCCTGAAGGCTCTTCACCTGCTGCTCATAGGCAACGATCTGAGCCGACTTGGAGTCAGATTCCTCACTGATCTTGGTGATCTTCTCCTGACTGCTGGTGTTGATGGACTGTATCCTCTGGGGCAGTATCAGAAAGCATGCTGCTGCCACACCAAGGACTATTCCCAGAAGAATGCCCCAGATGGAATTGCTCCTGCTGATGGGAGACTTCTTAAGGGGCTGAATGATCATCTCATTGCCGCTGTTGTACCTGATGGCCTCATCGCTCTCTGCCGCAGCCACATCGGATACCAGCTTGCCGCTCTCACCGGGAAGCAGCATATTGTCAGCTTCCTTGAGATAACGCTTTGCCAGAACGCTTCCGCTGTCCAGCTTAAGAGCCTTCTGAGCCTCTATCTTGGCCCTGTCATAATTGCCGTTATTAAGGTATAAAAGGGCAAGCAAAAGATGCGCTTTAATAAACTTAGAGTTTAAAGAAAGCACCTTCTTGAGCTGGATCACTGCCAGATCAAGACTGTCCTGATGGCAGTAATTAAGCGCGATATTGAATTTCTTGATAGTCTGATTTATGGTCTCAAGCTCAGAGGGGCTGTTTCTGACCATATCCATATAACTGTCCGCAACGTTGTCCTCGGGCTTAAGGTTCTTACTGATAACCCACTCGGAAAGCGCCGCCACCACTTCTCCTGTCTCGTAGTACACAAGTCCCAGGAGATTTCTTGCATCTATATTGTTCTTGTTGAGCTTGAGGCTATCCCTTAGAGAATTAATGGCTCCCGTCATGTCCCTGACGCCGGCCTTTTCCAGACCCTCATTGTAGAATCTGTTGGATAAGCCCACCAGCCTTTTCTTAGTCCCGGCCATTCTTATTTATTCCTCTTAGCAGAATCCGCCTCATCCTTGGCGTCCTTAAGGAGCTTTACAAGAACGTCCGACATATCATCAAGATCCTGATTGTAAATGATCTCCTCAGCATCTTCTATTTCAAGACTTGGCTTGAACTTCTTAAGTTCTTCTTCAAAATTAATCATCTGTTACCCCTCACCTGAAAAAACAGGTAAATCATATGACGGACTTGATCTGTCCCACCAGGTACAAAGAACCTGCTGCAAACACACAGTCACCGGACTTCCTCATGGTTATCACATCTGTAACGGCATCTCTGACGTTGCTGTAATACTTGATGGGAAGACCTATTATACCAAGCTCGTCCTTGCTGTCCTCAAAAGCAGTCTTAAGATCGGATATGGAGACCGACCTTGCTGTCTCAAGAACCGCCACATATATTGAATCAAACTGGCCGCTTTTAAGGATCATACCGATAATGTCCTTGTACTGCTTATCGGACACTATACCAAACACCAAAAGCTTCCTGCCTTCACACTCAATGTGGGAGACAGATTCCAGAAATGCTTCTATTCCATCGCGGTTGTGAGCCCCGTCAACATATATACCGGGCCTCATCTCCTCCATCCTTCCGTCCCATTTGGCAGAAAGAAGGCCTTCACGTATGTCAAGTTCTGAGATATCAGCTCCGCTCTCCCTGAGAAGTTCAAGACTCGTCACAGCTATAGCCGCGTTCTCGGCCTGATACAGCGCCTGGGTCGCCAGCTTGAGGTCAGCATATCTATCATATAGGGAATTATATGAAAAAGCAACGTATTTGTTGCCCCCCTCATCCCTTACAAGCACAGGGTTTTCAATGTTCTGAGGCTCTACTGCAATGGCTCTTGAATCAAGCTCGAGAGCTCTTTTCTTGATGACCTCAGAGGCCTCTCTGCGCTTATCGATATATACCACCGGAACGCCGCTTCTGATGATACCTGCCTTCTCAAAGGCGATACCCTCAATACTGTTCCCAAGATACTCCATATGGTCGTACCCGATCTCGGTGATAACGGTAAGGACCGGATTCCTTACGGAGCTTGTGGCATCAAGCCTTCCCCCCAGACCGGTCTCAAGAATAAGATAGTCCACGGGATAGACATCATAAAGGATCATGGCCACAAAGAACAGGAACTCAAAATACGTGGGGAAGTAGTCATCATGGTCGTATTCCATGATCCTGCGAAGGGTCTCGATAAAGGCCTCCACAAAAACTCCCTCGGATATGGGCTTGCCGTCTATGGCAAATCTCTCGTTTATACTGACAAGATGCGGGGATGTGAAGAGTCCCACGGTGTAATCAGCCTTGGTGAGCACAGATGAAATGTAGCTGCAGACTGAGCCCTTGCCATTGGTACCTGCCACATGGATGATCCTGATGTTCTCATCAGGACTGCCCAGGTATTCAAGGAAGGCTCTTGTCTCATCTACTCCGTGCTTGTCTGTAAAGCCGGGAACTCTGTTGAGGAATTCCTCGCACTCCGCCATCTTTATCTTGGCATTATTATCAGCTCTGCCCAGTAACTCCGTGACAGCTGAATACAGTAAATCGTCCATACTTATCCTGCAAAGCCCGGATCATCCCTTGAGCTGCTGCAGCCTTTCTGTTATCTGGTCATAGGTCTGCTGATACTTCTGCTGCTTTTCTTTCTCTTCAGCAATCTTGCTCTCGGGAGCCTTGGAAAGGAACCTCTCATTGCTGAGCATGTTCTTTGAACGGGCAAGCTCACCCTCAAGCTTTTTCTGTTCCCTGGTAAGACGCTCGATCTCAGCGCTTATATCCACAAGGTCCGTGAAAGGAATATATACGGTAGCGCTTCCCAGAGCTACTGAAACCGCATCATCAGCAATTCCGCTCTTGTCATTCTGGCACACTGACTCAGAAGCGTATGCAAGTGACTCAAAGAAGAGTCTTCCCTCTCTGAACACATCCAGAGTCTCATTGTCATCGCTGACAACAAAGACCTTGGCCTTGCGGGAAGGTGCCACATTCATCTGTGTGCGGACATTACGGATGCCTCTTACAGCCTCTTTGATGAGCTCAACCGATCTCTCTTCAGAAGCAAAGTTCCACTCATCCTTGTATACAGGCCAGTCAGAGATCATAATGGACTCCTCCTCATCCTGAAGCGTACAGAAGATCTCCTCAGTGATGAAAGGCATGTATGGATGAAGGAGCTTTAAGGAGTCGATAAGAACCCTCTGCAGAGTCCAAAGAGCTGCCTGTCTTGATACTGCGTCATCCGAATTGTAGAGACGGGGCTTGACCATCTCGATATACCAGTCACAGAACTCGTCCCAGATAAAGTCATAGACCTTCTGAACTGCGATTCCCAGCTCGAACTTGTCCATGTTCTCTGTAACTTCCCTGACTGTGTTGTTGAGCTTGGAAAGGATCCACTTGTCTACAGGCTCAAGACCTGCAGGCGCAGGCTGATGAATGGCTGAAGGTGCGTCCTCTGGCATGTTCATCATAATAAATCTGGATGCATTCCAAACCTTATTGGCGAAATTGCGGCTGTTCTCAACTCTCTCGTTGTAGAATCTCATATCATTGCCGGGGGCATTGCCTGTGACAATGGTAAGACGCAGTGCATCTGCGCCGTAGTTGTCTATAACCTCCAATGGATCGATACCGTTTCCAAGGGACTTACTCATCTTCCTTCCCTGGGAATCCCTTATAAGACCATGGAAAAGAACTGTCTTGAAGGGGTAGGTGCCCATCTGCTCGTAGCTGGAGAATATCATCCTGATAACCCAGAAGAAGATGATATCATAGCCGGTTACAAGTACATCTGTAGGGAAGAAGTACTTGAGCTCTTTGGTGTCATGAGGCCATCCCAGTGTCTCAAAGGGCCAGAGGGCTGATGAGAACCAGGTATCCAGAGTATCGGGATCCTGAGTAAAGTGGTCATGACCGCACTTAGGGCAGGTATGAGGCTGCTCCTTGGCAACTACCACCTCACCGCACTTGTCGCAGTAATATGCGGGGATCCTGTGGCCCCACCAGAGCTGTCTGGAAATACACCAGTCTCTGATGTTGTCGGTCCAGTTAAAGTAAATCTTGTCCATTCTCGGAGGAATAAGCTTGATCTCACCCTCCTTGACAGCCTTGACTGCAGGCTTTATGAGTTCATCCATCTTGACAAACCACTGTGCCTTGATCATGGGCTCAACGGTGGTCTTGCAGCGGTCATGGGTTCCTACATTGTGGGAGTAGTCCTCAATCTCCACAAGAAGTCCCATCTCATCCAGCTCTTTTACAATGGCGTCCCTGCACTCATATCTGTCCATACCCTCGAACTTGCCGCCGTTACTGTTGATGGTGGCATCGTCGTTAAGTACATTGATCTCGGGAAGGTTATGTCTCTTGCCGACCTCAAAGTCGTTGGGGTCGTGGGCAGGAGTGATCTTAACCACACCTGTACCAAATTCCATGTCAACATACTCATCTTCTACTATAGGAAGCTCTCTGTTGACAATGGGAAGAAGGACCTTTTTGCCCTTAAAGCTCTTGTATCTGTCATCCGCAGGATTAACTGCAACTGCGGTATCACCCAGCATTGTCTCGGGACGTGTTGTTGCAAACTCAATAAACTCTGTATCTGATACAGAGCCGTCCTCATTGATCAGAGGATACTTGATGTGCCACAGATGTCCTGCCTGCTCCACATACTCAACCTCTGCATCAGAAATGGAGGTCTTACATACAGGGCACCAGTTGATGATCCTGCTTCCCTTATATATGTAGCCTTTTTCATGCATCTTGACAAAGACCTCTGTAACAGCCTCGTTACAGCCCTCATCCATGGTGAAGCGCTCTCTGTCCCAGTCGCAGGAAGAACCAAGCTTCTTGAGCTGTGAAACGATGGTTCCGCCGTACTCCTTTTTCCACTCCCAGGCCTTCTCCAGGAACTTCTCTCTGCCAAGTTCTCTCTTGTCTATGCCCTGCTTCTTGAGTTCATCTGTGATACGAACCTCAGTGGCAATGCTGGCATGGTCTGTGCCCGGCTGCCAGAGAGCGTTATAACCCTGCATTCTCTTCCATCTGATAAGAATGTCCTGAAGAGTCTGGTCAAAGGCAGGGCCCATGTGGAGCTTTCCTGTGATATGTGGCGGCGGGATTACTATAGTAAATGGCTTTTTGGTCTCATCCAACTCTGCGTGGAAATACTTCTTCTCTTCCCACTTTGAATAAAGACGCGGCTCAATGTCTCTGGGATTATAGGTCTTTTCCAGTTCTTTTTTCATTTTTATCTCCTTAAAA
>JAEEGL011750020.1_pt1 | contig 20977 bp, 23 predicted proteins | sample 9134231 | NCBI WGS metagenome assembly JAEEGL01 (sample SAMN16246548, study PRJNA631951) | gut metagenome | biome: gut microbiome; feature: rumen; material: fiber-attached | host: Bos | place: Iran: Karaj | collected 2018-10
CGAGCGCAACGAACGCGGCAAACGCGAAAATGAACGGAAGTTTAGATGATCTTCCTGACTTTTGCTTTGACAGCATTCCCGCGTTCACCGTCCTTTCCGCGTACTTTTCCTATTGTACGATTAGTATTATTATACACCAATTGACGGCTTGTTTGCAAGCGCATTTTACTATTTTCAGCAATTTTCCGTATTTTTCTTGCAAAAGCGATAAATCCGCGCATTGCTTTTGTGCAGATTGCACTAACCGGTTTTGCGATAACAGCGGCGATCTTTGCGGTAAACCGTCCCAGAGCGCGGCAGAGCTGTGAAAAAAGCCTTGCGAGCGGCGGAACAGCAAGCCCGACCGTGAGCATATTGGCGGCAAATCCGACAGCTGCGGAGAATACATAATACAGCCGGAAAGCTCCCGACCCGTATTCCACCGACATTATGAACAGAGTGAGCCCCGCGATGAGCGTAAACAGTATATCGAGCACGGCGGCGGTTATTTTCAGCCGCGGGAATGATAACCGCACGAAGCGGAACACGTTGTACAGCACGGCGAGAAGGGCTCCCGCAGCGCCGAAGCGTCCGCACAGGGCGAGCGTGTCTTGTATAGGTTCGAACATAGGCGCACCTCACCTGAACAGCCGGCTGATGAAGTTGTCGGGGAGGTGTCGCTTCTCCGTCCTGTAGCTCACCCCGTCGATGCGTCCGTTCACGCGGAATACGCCGCTTCCCGGGTCGAATTCCTCCGACACGAGCTCATGCCCTCTGATGATAAGGTCGCCTTCTTCGGTGAATATCGCAATCTCGCTGTCGGTGACGCTTTCCACCGATTTTACGCCCGAAACGAGCAGATTTCCGCGGTCATTGATAGTTATACTGCTGTTCATATAATCTCCTTTTGTGCACGACAAACTTTTGTATAACTATAATATGTCCGCGAACAAGCTTTTAGACTACTTTTCGGAGCATTTTCCGAGCTACGGCCTTCTTATATTACTTCGTACAGGTCGGAAGCCCCGTCCTTGCCGACTACCTCAACGACCTTCACTACGCGCACTCTGAGCGGTGTGCGCCCCATATTTATCTCGATGATATCGCCCTCTTTGACGTCGTAGGACGCGCGTGCCGGCTTTCCGTTGACACTGACCTTTTCCGCGTCGCAGGCCTCATTGGCCACGGTCCTGCGCTTTATCAAACGCGATACCTTTAAATACTTGTCAAGTCTCATAAATACCTCCGAATTAATAGATAATTGTCAATTGATAATTGTGGAGCGGCTTCGCCGCGTTATTTGAAAAGCGACTGATCGTAAGCGTTCTTATTTTGCAAAACAATGAACAATGTGCAGAGACCTGTGGTTATCGTTACGATTCAGAGCTGTCCGCCTGTGGCAGACACAATAGTTATCAATTGTCAGTTTATTTTGTCGTGAAATAAAAACCGGACCCGACAATCACCTTGTCAGATCCGTTTTTATATCGTCAAACCGACAATTACTTAGCAACAGCATCTTTCAGAGATCTGCCTGCCTTGAATGCGGGAACTTTCGTAGCCGGGATCTTGATCTTTTTCTTTGTCTGAGGATTTACGCCCTCACGAGCTGCGCGCTCTCTTGTCTCAAATGTACCGAAGCCTACGAGCTGGATCTTGTCGCCCTTAGCGAGTGTCTCGGTAATTACGTTTACAACTGCGTTGAGTGCCTTCTCGGAATCTTTCTTGCTGAGCTCGGTCTTTTCTGCTATAGCCGAAATCAATTCTGCCTTAGTCATTTTAAACCTCCATAAAAAATGATTAGATAGTATTTTTGGATGAACCTCCGCGTGAGCATCGGCCCGATCCGCTGGATTTTTACCCCTCTGTGCCGCCGAAGGGTCAATGCGAGCAGGTTTTGGCTTTTTCCCAGAGAGCGTCAAGCTCGTCAGGGTCTGCATCCGAAAAAGTCTTTCCCTCTTTTTCAAGAAGCGCTTCAACTCCACTAAAACGTATTATAAACTTATTTATCGCATTTGTCAAGGCTTTTTCGCTATCTTTTTTCAAAAATCTTGATAAATTTGTACAAGAGAACAGAATATCTCCCAATTCTTCCTCGATATTTCTGTCAATTCCGTCATTTAAAGCCACTTCAAGCTCTGATATCTCGCTTTTCAGGCGGTCTATGACTTCTTTCGTACTGCGAAAGTCCATACCGGCATTGGAAGCGCGTTTTCCGACCTTTTCGGCGCGCATGAGCGCCGGCAGGAGCTTCGGCACGCTTTTCAGTCTGTCGGAGGCCCTTTCCTCATTCTTTGACTCGGATTTGAGCACATCCCAGTTCTTGAGGACCTGTTCGGGGGTATCGGCCTTGATGTCGCCGAAAACGTGGGGGTGGCGGTAAACGAGCTTCTTGCATACTCCGTCGCAGATGTCGTCGAAGTTGAAGCTCTTCTGTTCATCTTCTATCTCACAGTGAAACACCACCTGCAACAGTAGGTCGCCAAGCTCTTCTTTAAGAAGGTCCTTGCTGCCGCTGTCGATAGCCTCCGCGACCTCATAGGCCTCCTCAAGCACGTCCATGCGGATGCTCTCGTGGGTCTGTACCTTATCCCACGGGCAGCCGTTCTCGCTGCGCAGCACCTTCATAAGCTCGCGCAGGTCGTCGATACCGTATCTTTCCTTGATCTCAAACATATTTATTCTTCCTTTCGGGTAATAATGCAACCATTTTACCACATTTCCCGGGAAAAAGCAATACCTTTATTATGCTTTTCTTCGGGAAGTCAGCATTTTCAGCGCAGCTGCACAGTCGCCGCTGTCCGCGATATACAGCATCAGAGCGTACATTATACCGCCAAGCAGGGCGGATACGCACATTGAGCCGACGCTTCCCAGCACGCCCGACAGCCCTCCGCGAAACAGATATATCCCCACGCCGCCGCCGAGCGCTGCAAACGCCGAGGGCAGAGAATACGCGATATAAGGTATCTCTGCGCCGAGCCTCTTTTTGGCAGACTTTACGGCAAAAATAAGGCATATCGCGTTAGAGAGCACCGCAGATATTGCCGCGCCCGCAATGTTCACTTCCGGAATCGTTATGAACGTGACATTAAGAAACAGCTTTATGGCGCCGCCGATAAGAGTTATCTTTATCGGTGTCCCGAAATCTCCGTAAGCGAGGAACACCGTGCATACCGAACCGAGCAGTCCCGCAGCAAGCCCGCCCGCTCCGAGTACGGCAAGCGGCAGTATGCTCACATCTACCTCGGTCTCCCGTATCGGATATAAAAGCCGCAGTATAGGTTCTGCCAGCACCGCCGTAAATACCGTTACAGGCGCGGTGAGGACCGCAGTGCCCTTTACTGTCAGACGTATCTCGCGTGATATCGCGGCCGTATCGTTTCTTCCCGCGGCGGCGGCGAGCCTCGGCATGGCGCACCGTCCCACCACTCCCGATACCGCCGTGATGAGCATATACACCGACATTATTATTCCCGCGTAGCAGCCGTACATAAAATTGCCGACGCCCGTCACGCCCGACGTCACGGCCGGGTTTCCCGCCCACCTTTCGGGGAACAGGTTCACGGACAGGTCGATACAGTTCGAGATCGTGAACATATCCGCGAGCCCGAGCAGGTTGGATGCCGCCGCCCCGAGCGATACGGGAAGTGCTTTTACGAGTATCCCGCGGCATATCCCGAACATTTCGTCCATGGTCATTTTCCCGCCGTAACTGCGGAAGCTGTCGCCCTTGTTCCTCGAGCGCATCACTATGAACAGCATTCCGCAAAGCTCGCTCACCGTTACACCGAGTATCGCCGCGGCTGCCGCGTAAGGCAGGGAAGCTTGCTGCGAGCCGAACAGCTTTACACCGTTGGAATAAACGGAATATGACAGCCCGACCCCGAGCAGCGCCTTTACGAACGCTTCGATGACCTGCGAGATCGCAGTCGGCAGCATATCCGACAGCCCCTCGAAATATCCGCGGTACACAGCAGTGACCGAACAGAACAGCGCCGCCGGAGCTATCATCATCACTCCCGGCAGACTTTCCGGGGTATTCGTGATGTAGCATACGAACGGTACCGCCGCAATGCAGATGAGAGCCGTGCCGACTATACCGACTATCACCGCCAGCAGCAGCGAGCATTGCCGCGCCTTGCGGACTTTGTCGAATTCTCCGTTTGCCGCATAAGCCGCGACGCTGCTTGTCAGAATAGTGGGTATTCCCGCGCAGACGAATGCCAGTACGGGCGTGAACAGGCTGTACGCCGTGGTGAAGTAGCCCATGCCCTCGCCGCCGAGGATGTTCCCGAGCGGTATTTTCAGCACCGCACCGAGCGCCTTTGAGATGAACATTGCCGCGAACAGCACGGCAGTATTGCGAATGAAGCCTTTTTGCATAATTACCTCGTTTGTTGGGTTTGTCCTTATAACAATATATATGGTTTCGGGCGGGAATATTCATAAATTAAAGGTTAAATACTTATTTGCCGTGTGAGGGGAAGGAGTATGTCCGCGTTTTTTTATCAAAAAACGTATTTTCTCTTGACATATTGAGTATTTTGAGGTAAAATATAACTATATATGGGTTATGCTAGCGCAGGGACGCGGAACAGAGGTAAAAATTATTGCGACAAACAGAAACGGAGACGTGAAAATGGCTGAACAAAAACGATTGCTGCTGATATACCCCGATTTTCTCGAGGAAGACAAGTACAGCAAAAACAAGCTCGGCAACTACAGTGAGGGTCTTGCGTCGATATCCGCGGTGGTAAAAGGCGGAGGGCACGATGTCAAGCTGTATCACGAACTGTATATGCCCGACAAGCAGGAATTTCTCGACAAGGTGAAAAGCTTCGAGCCCGATCTTATCGGGTTTACCGCAAGAACGACCGCGATACCGTTCATAACGGAGATGTGCGGCTGGCTGGATGACAACCTGCCCGATATCCCCGTGATGATAGGCGGATATCACGCAATACTCGTGCCGGACGAATGTGCGAAGATACGCGGCATCGATATCGTCTGTGAAGGTGAAGGGGAATACCCCATACTCGAATTTATGGACGGGCTTCGCGACGGGGAATACCGCACCGATATCCTCAGCATGCACTACAACCTGCCCGACGGGACATACAAGAAAAACCCGGTCAGACCACTTATCGAAGACCTTGATGAGCTGCCGTTCCCGGATTTCGATCTGTTCGACTATGAGAATCTCGACCGCTCGAAGAACTTCACGGCAATGGTAATGCTCTCCCGCGGCTGCCTGTTCAGCTGCACCTACTGCGGAAACTCGCAGTTCCGCAATATCTACCCGAACAAGAAGAAATACTGCCGCTTCCGAAGTCCGGAGAAGTCGATAGAACTGCTCGAACTGCTTGTGAGCAAGTATCCGTTCATCAAGTTCATCGAGTTCCGCGACGCTATCTTCAATATGTACAAGGAATGGTTCTACGAGTTCATGCCGATGTACATCGAGCGAATTCACCTTCCGTTCAACTGCAATCTGCGTTTCGACGTGCTCGATGAAGAAATGGTACGTATGCTCAAAGAGGGCGGCTGCTATATGATAGATATAGGCCTCGAGAACGGAAACGAGGAGTTCCGCCGCAAGTATCTGCATCGCAATATGAAAAACGATATGCTTATACAGCAGGCGAAGTGGTTCAGAAAGTACAAGATAACGGCGCTGACCTACAACATCGTCGGCCTGCCGTATGAGACGATAGAGCTGTCGCTCGAGACGATAAAGCTGAATGCAAAGCTCGATGTCGATAAGGTGATACCGAACATCTTCTACCCGTACCCGATGACAATACTTGAAAAGACCGCACGTGACGGCGGTTTCATCGACCCGACGGTAGATCCTAATGACCCCGTTCAGCTTCGCATGCCGCAGTACCCGAAATACGACATTCTTTTCATCGCGTACAACTTCAACAAACTCGTCCGCAAGTATAAGGCGATATACGCGCTCCCGCCGGAGGAAGCCGCGAAGAAGGAAGCCAAGCTCGACAAAAAGATAACGGGCAAGCATTACCCGCGTAAATTCCTCTATAAAACGGCAAAGGCTAAGGAAAACGCTTTCATCTGGGCTAAGAAGACTCTGAAGAAGGTGTCTCCGAAGCTGTTCATCTTCCTCAAGAACAAGACGATGAAGGAAGTAAAGCAATAAAATATGTTTATTCCGTTCCGGAAACGGGATAATGTATTCTCATCGCCTACGGCGGGGAGAATACAAAAGTCTTTTCCGGTATCCTCAATATATTAACAAAAGGACAAAACTATGAACAAGATAACAGTAAAAGCATCACAGGATTATGACGTACTCATCGGCAGCGGACTGCTCGCCGATATCGGAAACTATGCGGGCAAGGTGCTCGGCTCCCGTAGGACTATGATAGTATCGGATGAAAACGTGTTCGATATCTACGGCGAAAAGGTAACAAAATCGCTTCAGGACGCCGGCTTTGAGGTGTCCGATTTCGTGTTCCCGAGCGGAGAAAAGAGCAAATCCCACAATACGCTGCTCCAGCTCTACGACTGGCTCGCGGCTGAGAACATCACACGCGCGGACAGCATCATCGCACTCGGCGGCGGCGTTGTCGGCGATCTTGCGGGCTTCGCGGCGGCGACTTACCTTCGCGGTATCGACTATATCCAGGTACCGACATCACTGCTTGCGCAGATAGACAGCTCGGTCGGCGGCAAGACTGCCGTTGATATTGAGGCCGGCAAGAATCTGGTCGGCGCATTCAAGCAGCCCAAGCTCGTTGTGGCCGATATCGACACGCTTTCCACACTGCCCGAGGAGTTCTTCAAGGACGGTCTCGGGGAAGCCGTAAAATACGGTATGATACGCTCGGAAGCGTTGTTTAAGCTTATCGAGAAGGGCGAAGTCATGGAGCACCTCGAGGAGATCATCGTCAAGTGCGTTGATATCAAGCGCGAGGTGGTCGAGAACGACGAATTCGACAAGGGTCTGCGTATGATACTCAACTTCGGGCATACGGTAGGACACGCGATAGAGAAGATACAGAACTTCAACGGCCTCACCCACGGCAAGGCAGTTGCGGTGGGAATGATGACGATAACAAAGGCCGCCTGCAAGCACGGTATGGTGGACGAGAGCGTGAACGACCGCCTCAGACGCTGCCTTATCGTAAACAAGATGCCGTATCATGTCGATATCTCTCCCGAATCCCTGTACGACAATGCGATCACCGACAAGAAGCGCTTCTCGGACGATATCAACATTATAATATGCAAGAAGGTCGGCGAAGCCGAGATCGTTAAAATGAAGCTTGCCGAGTTCAAAAAGCTCCTTACCGACTGAGCCGGCAGCGGTGATTACCGATAGTTTATGGATATTAGAATAACACCTGCATTTTTACACGGAAAGGTCTCCGTTCCTCCGTCAAAGAGCATTTCTCACCGCGCTATGATATGCGCGGCGCTCTCGGGCGGTGAAAGCGTGCTGCGGGATGTGCTCGACTGCGAGGACACCCGCGCTACCGCCGATGCGCTCACTGCGCTGGGTGCGAAGATTACGCGCAGCGGAAACACGATGGCTGTTAAGGGCATCAGAACGCCCACTCCGAGCGCTGATATCGACTGCCGTGAAAGTGGCTCCACACTGCGGTTTATGATACCCGTAGCGGCGGCTCTCGGAACAAATACAACACTTCGCGGTTCGGCCAATCTCCCGAACCGTCCCATAACGCCGTACCTTGACGAGCTCCCCAAGCACGGCGTTGATTTTTCCTCTGCGAAAATGCCCTACGTTATGCGCGGAAAGCTCACCGGCGGGGAATTTCCCGTCACCGGTGACATTTCCTCACAGTTCATCACGGGGTATATGCTGGCGCTCCCGCTTACCGGCGAGGAATGTGTGATCCGGCTGACCTCGGAGCTGCAGTCGCGGCCGTATGCCGAGCTCACCGCGGATGTAATGCGTTCGTTCGGCGCCGGGATCACCGCAGGCAGCGACACCTTCACCATACCTGCGGGATGCTCGTTTGAGCCGCGTGAATACACCGTGGAGGCCGATATGTCGCAGGCGGCGTTCTTCCTTGTTGCGAACGCCATAGGCGGCAGAACGGAGCCTGTGAACATAAATTACGGCAGCGTTCAGGGCGACCGTGCGATAGTAGATATAACGCGGGAATTCGCAGAAAGCGGCGGCAAAGCATTCGACGTGAGTGCGGAGGACATACCCGACCTCGTGCCGATACTGACTGTGCTCGCGTGCTTCGCGGACGGAACTTCACACATAACGGGCTGTGCGCGGCTGCGTATCAAGGAGAGCGACCGCCTGGCGGCGATATCGGACGGGCTGAACAGGCTCGGTGCGCGTATCGAAGCGGACAGCGACAGCCTCACGATACATGGGGTAAAGGAGCTTCACGGCGGTGACTGTGAGACATACAACGACCACAGGATAGCGATGTCGCTGGCGGTTGCCTCACAACGCTGCACGGGTGAGGTCATTATACGCGGCGCGGACTGCGTTTCCAAATCCTATCCCGACTTCTTCAAAGATTTTTCGACCCTCGGAGGTAAATACGATGTCATCCGTACTTAAACTTGGCGAGCTTTCCGTTTCCGTATTCGGGGAATCCCACGGCGGCGGGATAGGCTGCGTGATAGACGGGCTCCCGTCGGGAATAGCACTCGATACCGATGCGATACTTTCGTTTATGGCAAGGCGAGCTCCCAAAAAGGACGGGATGAGCACTGCGCGGTCCGAGGCGGACAAGCCGGAGATACTGTCCGGATTTTTCAACGGCAAGACCACCGGAACTCCGCTGACCGCCGTTATACGCAATACCGACACACGTTCACAGGATTACAGCAACATTTCCGCGGCAGCAAGACCCGGCCATGCGGATTATACCGGTTTTGTGCGCTACGAGGGCGCCAACGATCCCCGCGGCGGCGGCCACTTCTCCGGAAGGCTCACGGCTCCGCTCGTATTCGCGGGCGCGGTCTGCGGGCAGATACTAGCGAAGCGCGGCATTGAGAGCTGCGCGCATATCCTCGCAATAGACGGGGTATATGACGACAGCTTTGATACGCTGGGCATTTCCACAGAGCTTATGAACAGTGTTAAAATGCGGGAAATGCCCGTTATCAACGAAAGTGTTGCTGAGAAAATGCGTGAGCGCGTAAAGCTCGCGGCATCGGAGCTCGATTCCGTCGGCGGTATCATCGAATGCGCTGTGACGGGACTTCCCGCGGGCATAGGCTCGCCGATGTTCGACGGGCTGGAGAACCGCATTTCGCAGGCGGTGTTCGGCATCCCCGCAGTCAAGGCGATAGCTTTCGGCAAGGGATTCGGATTTGCGGAAATGCGCGGCTCCGAAGCCAATGACGAGATGTACATAGAAAACGGCACCGTAAAGACCCGCACCAACAACAACGGCGGCATTTACGGCGGCATATCGGGCGGTATGCCTGTGATATTCACGGCAGCGATACGCCCCACACCGTCGATAGCGAAGCCGCAGAACACGGTGGATTTCATAAAGAACGAAAACACGGAGCTTGTCATCAAAGGCCGCCACGACGCGTGCATAGTGCCGAGAGCGGTACCGGTGGTCGAGGCCGTGGCAAATATTGCCATACTGTCGTTTCTTATCTGACGGGAGAAAAAGAAAATGTTTATATATAACAGCATCCGGAACACCCTGCTTCTTACTATAGTTCTGCTGGTGAATTACCTTCTGCTTCCGCTGTTTTTGCGTGGGGAGCAGCTTGAGACCACCGCACTGATAATTCTCGGAGTAAGCCTGTTTCTCGGTATGCTTACCTGCCCGCATTTCCTGCACTGGCTGATACCCGATGCCGTGCATTTTCTTCTGCTGATGGGGGCTTACTTCCTGAACATAAGCAATGATCCGTACAGGATCGGCAGTTTTTTCGGCTGGGAACAGCCGCAGCCGGTGGCTGAAATGTTCATGCTTCTCGGGGCGATGCTGGCGTTTCAGGCTGCGGTATTCTTACTGATACGTCTGATAATAAATCTGATGATGAAAATTGCAAAAGCCGACGCCGAAAAGACCGAAAAAGCCCTGGAAGAAAAAAATAATGAAGATAATAACATTCTGTGATGACCGGAGGTGAGCGTACTGGATATTCACGATACAGACAGCGAGTACCGCGTGGATTCCTGCGTTTACTTCTGTTTTATACTGAAAAGCTTCGGGGAGCTGTCGGAAAGCGTTATCGGCGAGATAATACTCTCCGTGCTGCCGAAAAGCTATTTTGAGATAATGAGCGACATTGCGTTCATGGTGAGCAAAGGGCTTATCGACGAGAAACGCGATATCAACACCGGAGAACTTATGTATTCTCTCAAACGCGAGGGCGAGCGTATCGCCGAGGATATGTCGTCAGCACTCGACCGCACCGTGCGCGAACAGACCGTTTCGGCAGGCAGGGAAGTGCTTTCCCGCAAAGACCGCGAACGCTCGCTGCGCTGTGACATAACGCGTGACCGCGAACGGGGAAGATACGACGTCAATGTGAGATTCCTCAACGAGCTGAACGGCGAGACACTGCTTGAACTGAAGCTATACGCCCCCGACGAGAAAAAAGCACGGGAGATGCGGGAGAGGTTCCTCGCGAAGTCGTCGTTTTACATTACAAGAATAATCAATATGTTCCTGAAAGACGATTATTTCATCTGATGTCAGGACGTTTCCGGGAACGGAGGTAAACTTATGAAGAAAAGAACACTTTCGCTGTTTGTCGCGGCTGCCGTGTGCATAAGTGCGGTATCGGGCTGCGGCGGCAATACGGGCACTCAGGACAATACCGACGCGCAGACAACTCAGACGAGCGATACGGCGGCGGTCAGCGAGACTGCGGCAGACCCTTCCGATACGGGAGAAAAGCCCTCCGGAGCGCTCTCAAACCCCGTTAAAATGACAGCGGACGGCGATGTCGATATGGAAGCGGCACTTGCCTATGAGACCGATTTTGACGCTCTGACAGCGCAGCTTGATGCAATAACGGTCAGCGACGATCATCCCGTTTCGCAGAATTCCAACCCCGAGACCGTGGCGCTTTATCAATACCTCAAAGAGAATTACGGCAAGAAGGTATTCTCAGGACAGATGCTCGGAGACAGATATGACAAAGAAGATCTCGCCTACTACTACCATACCGAAGACCTGCCCGCTATGAAGGGCTTTGACTTTATTTTCAAGACCACTCCGAACGGCGACGGTTCCGACTGGACGCAGATGGCGATAGACTGGCATACAAAAAGCGGCGGGATAGTGATGTTCTGCTGGCACTGGAACGTCCCCTGCCGTATGGACGACCCCGACAGCAACAGTGAAGCGTTCTATACCGAGGGCGCGGGAAATCCCTACACCACGTTCGATATCGAAAAGGCGGTAACTCCCGGCACCGAGGAATACAAGGTGGCGGTACATGATATCGACCTTATCGCGCATGAGCTGCAGCGGCTTGAAGCTGCGGGAGTTCCCGTGCTGTGGAGACCGCTCCACGAGGCAAGCGGAAAGTGGTTCTGGTGGGGTATGCGTGACAAGGAATTCGTCGAGAAGCAGCTCTATCAGAAGCTCTGGTATATGATATACGACCGCCTCGAGAATTATCACAAGCTCACCAACCTTATATGGGTGTGGAACGGACAGAACAGGCTGCTCACCGTTCATCCGAACACCTACGATATCGCGGGTATCGACGTTTACCCGAACAAGGAGGATCACACCGTTCTCGCGGGCGACTACAAGAAGCTTGCCGGATATTCCGAAAAGGGTAAGATGCTCGCGCTGACGGAATGCGGCTATATCCCCGACCCGGACGAGCTCGCCGCGAACCTCGGCACCGTGAACTGGCTGTACTATATGCCGTGGAATTTCGACTTCATCTACAAGGGCTCGACGGTCATAGGCGTACCGAGACTGAATACCGAGCGTGTCACATCGGAATTCCTCAAAAAGGTGATGTCCTCCGATACGGTAATAACGTGGTCGGAGCTGCCCGAATTTGAGGGAACGGAAAAACAGCTGCCCGAGCAGGTCCTTGCCGCGAAGAACGATATGGACGCTCAGCATGCCAAGGACGCGGAACTTGCGGGTTAAGGAGAATATATGGATATTGAGATCAGAGAAGGTACATCTTACGCAAAGATACTCGGGAAGGGCGCAGAGCTGCGTTCGCTGAAATTGTCGGACAAGGAGCTCATGTGGCGCGCCGACCCCGCTTTCTGGGGGAAATCCTCGCCTGTACTGTTCCCGATGATAGGGAACCTTCGCGGCGGGAAAACGCTGATCAACGGCAAGGAATACGCTATCACAAAGCACGGATTTGCGCGGGACAACGAGTTCGAGGCAAAGAAGCTGTCCGATAACAGTGCAGAATTCACGTTCGGCGAGACGGAAAGCACGATGGAGGCTTTCCCGTTCGCGTTTGAGCTGAAGCTGACATACACGCTTTCCGGCGGTAAGCTGCACATGGACTATTCCGTGACCAACGGGAGCGACACTGCTATGCCGTACTGCATAGGCGCACATCCCGCATTTGCCTGCCCGAATGAGCCCGGTGCACAGTTCTCCGATCATAAACTCGTATTTGAGCAGCCCGAGACTGTCAACAGTCCCGTTATGAATTTGCAGACAAGGATGTGGGGAGACAGCGACCGTGTCAACAGACTGACCGATGCGCGGGAATTCCCGCTTGAATACAGCCTTTTCGACAACGACTGTGTTTATTTCGACACGATAAAGTCGAAGTCGGTATCGCTCGTTTCCGCAAAGACGGGCAAGGGCGTAAAGCTGACATGGAGCGGCTTCACGACGCTCGGCGTATGGACGCCCGACCATAAGAACGCACCGTTTGTCTGCATAGAGCCATGGTGCGGCTGTGACGATTACGACACAGACAATGGCGTTTTCGCCGAAAAACGCGGCATACAGACCGCACGACCCGGTGAGACGAAAAACTACTCCATTATAATAGAGGAAGTATAAAGGCAATACCGCACAAAGAGACGCACGAGTCTCACTTGCATATTATTCCGCCATATTGCACAGAGATCTCTTGACTTACGCCGGTAAGACTGCGAGATTTCTGTACAATCTGTCGAAAAATATGCTTGCGTGATACCCGCACGCTCTTTGCGTGGTATAGCCTGAAGGCAATACCGCGTTTCGTATCGGAACGCACCTGGCTTACTGCAAAGGGGCGGTGAGAGGATATGAACAAGATCGATGAAAAGATACGCAGCAGAACGCTTTCCATACTTTTCTGGTTCGTGTGGATATGTGTGTTTGCCGATATGCTGTTTCTCGTTTACTATATGAAGACCGATACTCTGAAGTCGGAGCTCGGGAATTACGTCATGACGCGTATGTTCATGCCGTTTGTTATCAATCTGCTGATGTTCATAGGCGCGTCGATACTGAACGACGCCAAAAAGATAAAGCCCGCGGGCAAGAATATGATCTGCGCGTTCAGCCTGTGTACGCTTGGCGGCAGTATGGCGTTCTTTCACGGGTGGTTCGTGCCGCTGTGGTGCGCGCCCTCTATCGCTATGGTGTACTGCTCGGTGTTCCACAACAAGAGAATACTCAACGCGCTGATGGTTTACTGCTTCGTGCTGATTGCGCTTGCCTGCTGGTATATGACCATTGAGCACTCCGACCGGACGAGCGAGTATATACAGAACGCGGTGGTGGTCGCTGTAATGACCGTCTTGTTCAGGGCTATAGGCGGCGTAGTGGGGCGCTACGGCAGTGAGATAATAGATATGAACCTTGCGGCGTATGCGAAGGAGCGCGAGTATCAGCGCCTGCTGAGCTACGACGATCTCACGCAGGTGTATTCCCGCCCGTATCTCGTCACCCGCGCGAAAAACGTCCTCAACGGCAGCGTGAATCGCCACGGAGACCACGACCTTACGCTCGTAATGCTCGACGTTGACCTGTTCAAGCGCGTCAACGATACATACGGCCACGAAAACGGCGACGAGGTGCTGCGAACGTTGGGGACGGTGCTCCACCGGGTCATCGACGACGACTGGCTCGCGGGACGCTACGGCGGCGAGGAATTCGTCCTCCTGCTGGCTTACGGCACCCACGAGGAGAACCTGAAACGCCTCGGTGAGCTGCACGACGAGTTCGGCGCAAAGTCCTACACCTTCTGCGATGAGCATTTCTCGTTCTCTGCGGGTGCCGTGCTCGTTCATATCGGTGACGATTTTGAAACTATGCTTGAAAAGGCCGACGAAGCGCTTTACAAAGCCAAGAGAGCCGGCCGCAACCGTATAATCGACAACTCGGATACCGTGCGAAAATGACATGATATGACAAAACTGGTTTATACTTGACAAAATAATTTTTTTATGATATAATCTACTCAAAGTATATTTTGCGAACGTGGAGGTTTATCATGAAAAACTTTTTCAAAAAGATCGGAACGCAGGTCATACTGATAACCCTTGTTGCAATGCTGATTTCCAGTGCTACAATACTTGTAGTGACGCTCACGAGATTCAGAGCATACAATAACAATCAGCTCATCCAGCGCTCCTATGTGGGAATGCAGGTGCTCGAAAACGACGTAAAGACCGAGGTCACACAGCTCGAGGACGACTACTGGATGTGGGAGGAAGACGGCGAGTTCGTGAAGGCCGTTAACGATAAGAACACCTCATATTTCAGCGAACACTGGGCAAGCGAGTATGCCACCAAGCCCGGTAACTTCTGCGCAGTGCTTGACAGTAGCAATACCGTGCTGTTCAAATCGAGCAACTACGCCATAAATTCGTTCGATACTGCTTCCATAGTGAACGGCAAGAAGGTCAGCGGTCTTATGATATCGGATGACCACCTTGTAGCTATATATGCGGCTCCGCTCGTTGATGTGGATGCCGAGGGCGCGCTCATAATCGGTTTCAATATGGACGAGAGCACATGGCTTGAAAATGTAAAGAAACAGGCCGAATGCGATGTGACGATATTCAAGGGGAATATCAGATATTCCACCACGCTCGACAAGAGCCTTCTCGGAACGGCTATGGCCGATAACATCAAGAAGGAAGTGATCGACGGCAAGAATGAATTTGAAGGCACCGCGACCATTGGCGGCGCTCCGTATTTCGTTTCCTATGCGCCGATGTATGATGTTGACAACAAGGTCGTAGGCGCGTATTTCGCAGGCTTCAATGCCGGAAACGCCAACAATGAGTTCCTCGTGAATGAGCTTATTGCGATAGCAATTGGTATCGTATGCCTTATCATTGCCGGTATCATTATCTTCATATTCGTCAGAAAGAAGGTAATCACACCGATCAAAGAGGCTTCAAAACTTGCAAAGGAAATGTCAGACGGACAGTTCGACCATACCGATGTTACATACGTCTTCTCCGATAATGAGGTTGGTATCTTCGCGAAAGAGCTCGTTAAGACAAAGGAAGACCTCAGCGCCTGCATCACCGATGTATCGCGTATACTCAACGCAATGGCCGGCGGTGATTTCACCGAGCAGCCCGCAACATACTACCCCGGTGACTTTGAGGCTATCAAGGATAATCTGTTGAAGATCGAGGATGACCTCGGTGACACTCTCAGCAGGATGAATACGTCCTCCGACGAGGTATTGTCCGGCTCCAGCCAGATGGCAGAGGGCTCGCAGGCTCTCGCGGACGGCACTACAAGACAGGCTTCCGCTATCGAGGAGATCTCCGCAACTATCGCAGAGGTTTCCACGCAGATAGCCACTACCGCGCAGAACGCTGCGCAGGCAGGCGACCTTTCCAAGCAGACGCAGGACAGAGTAAACGAGCAGGATGCCGAGATACAGAATATGGTGCAGGCGATGAACGAGATAAGCAATACCTCGAAGGAGATCGAGAAGATCATCAAGACTATCGAGGATATCGCGTTCCAGACCAACATACTCGCCCTCAACGCGGCCGTAGAGGCTGCCCGTGCGGGTGACGCCGGCAAGGGCTTCGCTGTCGTTGCCGATGAAGTCCGCAACCTCGCAAGCAAGTCCGCCGAGGCCGCAAGCTCCACCACTTCGCTTATCACAGCTTCGATCGAGGCAGTGGGCAAGGGCAGCAAGATTGCCCTCTCTACCGCGGAATCTATGAAGGATGTAAAGGATATGTCCACCCAGACCGCCGACCTTATCACCGAGATAGCCTCCGCAAGCGCAGAACAGACCGAGTCTATCAAGCAGATAACCTCCGGCATAGAGCAGATCTCTCAGGTCATCCAGACCAACTCCGCTACAGCAGAGGAAACCGCCGCTTCCTGCGAAGAACTCTCCGGCCAGTCTAAACTCCTTAAAGATCAGGTCGCTCGGTTCAGAGTCAACCAGTAAGAGAGCCGCTAAGAGAGTCGCTAAGAGAGTCGCTTACGCTTGAGAGAAGCGCTGACGCGCTTTTGGGGAAGAGGAAACCTTTTGTGAACAAAAGGTTCTCCTCTCCCCCAAGCCCCCTCTCTTTCCAAAAAACTTTGCTGGCTTCGCAGTTAGACTTGAAAGTAACTGCTTCTATTGTAAGATACATCAGATATAATACAGCACCGTGCAGATTTGTACAGTGCTGTTCTTTTTGTGCTCATTTGTGTTTTATTGCGATTTCTTGTCACAAGTCAGCACAATCGTGTAATAGGAGCAGTCACTTACAAATCTAACTGCGGAGCCACTACAAGTTTTTTGGAAAACGAGGGGGGTTGGGGGAGAGAAAACCTTTCTTACAAGAAAGGTTTTCTTTCCCCCAAGCGCGTCAGCGCTTCTCTCAAGCGTTAGCGACTTCTGTTCTATTCTTGTCCGGAGCTGAATACAATAGAACATAGACAGGAGTGTGAAAATATGGACGAGAGAGCACGGTTTTATGATGCGGCGGGGTTGCTGCCGCCGTTTGCAGAAGCTTTGAAGTGTGTTCCGGTCAGGATCGCGGAGAGCGCGTGTGAGATACGGCTGCGAACGGGGCGGCCTGTGGTGGTCGAGACGCCCGTGGAGCGTCACATCTGCCGTGAGACGCTTGTGACTGCGGAAGACATACGTGGGTGTATGAAGCTTTTCTGCGACTACTCGGTGTACAGCAGGGAGCGGGAACTTTCGGAAGGCCGCATAACGCTTCGCGGCGGGCACAGGGCGGGATTTACCGGCACGGCTGTGATACGGGGAGAAACGCTGACTTTGCGCGACATTTCCTCGGTGAACCTTCGCATTGCGAGTGAGCGGCGGGGGATTGCCGAAAAGCTGCTGAGCCTTACGGCATTTGAACGCGACCTGAAAGGCCTGATGCTGCTCGGAGCGCCGCTGAGCGCCAAGACTACCATGCTGCGGGATTACGCGCGGCTGGTATCGGGATTTGCGAAAACTACCGTGATCGACGAGAACGGCGAACTTGCCGCGATGTATAACGGCTGCCCGCAGAACGATATCGGGCTGAACTGCGATGTGCTGGATATGTTCCCGAAAGAGGAGGGCATAATGCGCGCGGTGCGGCTCATGTCGCCGGAATTTCTGATATGCGACGAGGTGGGCGGGGAATACTGCCGTCTTGCGGAATGCGCTGGCAAAGGCGTGAAGCTGATACTCTCGGCTCATTGCGGGGATATGCGCGAGGCCGCCTGCAACGCGGCAGTGCGTACGCTCGTTTCGTCAGGTGCCGTGAACTACCTTGCTCTGCTCGGTAACGGCTCAGATATCGGAAAGGTGAAGGGCTTGTGGAGGGTCGGAAATGCTGAAGATATTGGCGGCTGCGGGCACGGCAGTGATCTGTACCGCTGCGGGAGCCGTATTCTCGTCGGCGCTGAAAAAACGGTGCGAACAGCTTCGTGTGATGCTGTCGGTGCTTGATGAAATGTCCGCGAGGATACGCTACAGCCCGGTGCGGATGTCGGAGATGATAGCCGATATCGCTGCCGGGAGCGGCTGCACCGGCTGTTCGTTTATGCGGCAGGCGTCAGCGGGACTTCAAAGAGGTGAAACGGCGAACGAAGCGTGGTGTAATGCGGCACGGGGCGCGCTGTTCCTCGGTGAGAACGACAGACGAATCCTTGCCGATATCGGCGGCAGGCTCGGTGAAAGCGATACCGACGGTCAGCTCTCGATGCTCTCTCTCGGTATCGGTATGCTTTCACGAGAGCTTGAAGCCGCCGAACGCGATGCCGCGGGAAAATCCCGTACTCTGATGAGCGTCTGGACACTCTGCGGCATAGGCGCCGGTATATTGATAATATGATGTGATGATATGAACGTTGATCTGATTTTCAGGATAGCCGGCGTGGGCATAATCGTGGCAGTGCTGGATATGCTCCTGAAACGCTCCGGCAGGGACGAACAGGCGATGATGACGACCATTGCGGGTGTCGTTGTGGTGCTTATGATGCTGATAGGCGAGATAAGCACGCTGTTCGATACGATCAGGGAAGTTTTCAGCTTATAGGATATTATGAACATTGCTGCAATAGTCGGCGCGGGTGCGGTCGCAGCGGCTCTTGCCGCCGTGCTGAAACGCTCGGGTGCCGAATACGGGCTGTTTGTGTCGATAGCCGCATCGCTGCTGATACTTTATGCCGTGCTGACGTCGCTGTACCCCGTGACAGAGCTTATCGGTGAGCTTGCGGAAGCAGCGGGCGCGGAGAACGAGTACATCGGCGTGCTGTTCAAGGCAATGGCGGTGTGCTTCATAACGCAGATAGCCGCGGAAAGCTGCCGCGACAGCGGAGAAGGCGCGATAGCCTCGAAGATTGAGCTTGCGGGGAAAGTAGCTGTGCTGCTGATATCGGTACCGATGATACGCGGAATACTCGGTGTTGTGAAACAATTGATAATTGACGGTTGACAATTGTGGTATCCGTCTGCTGCGTATGGCTTGTGATCGTGACGAAGCGGGAAGCTTTCCGTGCTGTTAAAAGGAAGTAGTGATATGAAACGGTTCGTTGCAGTGGTTGCGGCCTGTATTATCGCAGCCGCTTTCCTGTGCTTTCCGTGCGGTGCGCTGTTTGATCCGGACGAGCTGTACGGGGCATTGCCCGACGATGCGGCGGATATTCTCACCGGTCACGGAGTAACGCCCGAAGGTGGGGCAGAAAATGTAGGTGCGTCGGACATACTCGGCGAGATCGTGAACGCGCTGAAAGACAGCGCAGTAAAACCGCTGCGTATGTTCGGAGCGCTGTTTGCGGTAACATTGCTGTCGGTGGTGCTGACAAACTTCGGCGGGGTGCAGGTGTATCGTCTTGTCACGGCATCCGCAGCGGCGGTGACGGTATCGGTGTATCTCGGCTCGGTGGTGGAAACGGCGCAGACTGCGCTGCATGCGGCCGCAGACTTTATGCTGACGTACATACCGGTGGCGGCGGGAGTTACCGCTGCGGGCGGGCATACGGCATCGGCTGCTGTATACAGCTCGGTGACGGTCGGTGCGATACAATTGCTCGCGTGGCTCATACCGACCGCCGTGATACCGCTCACGAGCTGTATTCTCGGCATTTCCGCCGCTTCCTGTATCGGCGGGGTCGCAGATCTTGACAAGCTCGGCGAGGGGATAAAGAAAGCCGTAACGTGGGGGCTGGGACTGATAATGACGCTTTTTCTCGGTATTCTCTCGGTGCAGACTGTGATAACGGCTTCCACCGACAACGCTGCTATGAAGGCGCTGAAATTCACTATATCGAATTCCGTCCCTATAGTCGGCGGCGCGGTATCGGACGCGCTTACAACAGTCAAGGGAAGCATCGCTGTACTCAAAAGCGGGGTAGGCAGCTTCGGGATAGCCGCAGGAGCCTGTGTTCTGATACCGCCGCTGCTTATGACGCTGTGCTACAGGTTCTTTCTGTTTGCCGCGGGAGTGGTCGGCAACCTGTTTGGCTGCGAGGAAACGGGAAAGATGATAAAGGCGGGCAGCAGCGTTATGTCGATAATCAATGCGGCACTGTGCTGTTTTCTGCTGTTCATTGTGGTCTCCTCGGCTATACTTATGATGTTCTGCCGGTCATAACACAACGCTTATCCCAACCGGAAACGGGAATAAGCAAAGGATACGGAATATGAGCGAAGTATTGTTTTCAATATGCGCGGCGTCGATAATGACCGCGATATACCGGTATCTTGCGCCGACAGATAAATTCGGCTCGCAGATAAAGCTGCTGCTGGCATGCTTTTTCGTGCTGACCATTACCGGAGTGGTCGGACGCGCTTTCGGCGGGTGGGAGCTCCCGAAGCTTGCGGAAGCTGACGGCTCCTACGCCGACTACAGTGTCCGGGTACGGCAGCTTACCGCCGAGGAGACCGCGAAAGAACTCAGGAGCACGATAAGGGCGCGGCTCACCGAAAACGGTATGGCTCCCGAAAAAATCTACATTGACGTTAATATTTCGGACACGGGCAGCATATCTATTAGTGAGATAAGGCTTGTATTCGATGATAACGGATATGCACAGTATGCAGAAAGGGCAGTAGGGCTCGTAAGACGTATGACAGGCACAAAGACAAAGGTGACCGCAGAAGCTGTTCATAGGTCGCCGACAAAGGAACGGGAAGGTCAATGAAGGCTGTATTGGGCTTTGGAGAGGTTAAGGAGCTGTTGAAGACAGACAAGGGCGTGCGGGTGATACTTATCGCGGGAGCCGTTCTGATACTGCTGATAGCGTTCGGAGGGGTGTTTTCGGGAAGCCGCAGTTCCGCGCAGCCGTCGGTTTCGGTGAACGATATCGGCAAGTGTGAGCGGGAGCTTGAACAGCGGCTCGCGGATATCCTCGGCGGGATCGAGGGCGTCGGAAATGTCCGGGTAATGGTGACGCTTGATTCCTCTGCGCAGACCGAATACGGCAAGAACGCGGATATGCTGATATCCGTAACAGCTCCGGCAGTGAGGGGAGTGATAGTGGTATGTGACGGCGGCGACAGCATCACGGTCAGGGAGAAGGTGGTGAACGCGGTCTCGGGGGTATTCGGGATAAACACGCTGCACATCAGCGTAACGAGATAATATGCCTTTTCCCGCCTGCGGCAG
>JAEEGL013069011.1_pt1 | contig 20976 bp, 12 predicted proteins | sample 9134231 | NCBI WGS metagenome assembly JAEEGL01 (sample SAMN16246548, study PRJNA631951) | gut metagenome | biome: gut microbiome; feature: rumen; material: fiber-attached | host: Bos | place: Iran: Karaj | collected 2018-10
CCAGTTCCGTCTTGCCCACGCCCGTGGGCCCCAGGAACAGGAAGGAGCCGATGGGCCGGTTGGGGTCGGAGATGCCAGCCCGGGAGCGCAGGATCGCCTCAGTCACCTTCTGAACGGCCTCGTCCTGGCCGATAACCCGTTTGTGCAGATACTCGTCCAGGTGCAGGATTTTCTCCCGCTCGCCCTCCATCAGCTTGCTGACGGGAATGCCCGTCCACTTGGCCACGATGCCGGAGATCTCCTCCTCGGTGACCGTGTCGTGAACCAGGGTATTCTGCTTGCTCTCCTCCGAGCGCTTCTCCGCCTCCGCCAGCTGCCGCTCCAGGGCGGGCAGATCGGAGTATTTCAGCCGCGCGGCGGTCTCATACTCATAGCGCAGCTGCGCGTTTTCGATGTCCGCATGCATCTTTTCGATCTCAGATTTCAGACGCTTGACCTCGTCCACGCTGTTCTTTTCGGATTCCCAACGGGACTTCATGGCGTTGAATTTGTCCTTGAGATTGGCCAGTTCCTCCCGCAGCTTGGCCAGACGGTCCTGGCTCAGCTGGTCGTCCTCTTTCTTGAGGGCCATTTCCTCGATCTCCAGCTGCATGATCTTGCGGCGGATGTCATCCAGTTCCGCGGGCATAGAGTCGATCTCGGTGCGGATCAGAGCGCAGGCCTCGTCCACCAGGTCGATGGCCTTGTCCGGCAGGAAGCGGTCGGAGATATAGCGATGGGAGAGGGTGGCGGCGGCCACCAGGGCGTTGTCGTGGATGCGCACGCCGTGGTAGACCTCGTAACGTTCCTTCAGTCCACGCAGGATGGAGATGGTGTCCTCCACAGAGGGCTCATCCACCTGCACCGGCTGAAAGCGCCGCTCCAGCGCCGCGTCCTTCTCAATATACTTGCGGTATTCGTCCAGAGTTGTGGCGCCGATGCAGTGAAGCTCGCCTCTGGCCAGCATGGGCTTCAAAAGGTTGCCCGCGTCCATGCTGCCTTCGGTTTTGCCGGCGCCCACAATGTTGTGCAGCTCGTCGATAAAGAGGATAATGCCGCCCTCGGACTTGCGGATCTCCTCCAGCACGGCCTTCAGCCGCTCCTCAAACTCGCCCCGGTACTTGGCGCCCGCGATCAGCGCGCCCATGTCCAGAGAGAAGATGGTCTTGTCTTTCAGCCCCTCGGGCACATCTCCGCGGACGATCCGCTGAGCCAGCCCCTCGGCGATAGCGGTCTTGCCGACGCCGGGCTCACCGATGCGCACGGGGTTGTTCTTGGTCTTCCGGGAGAGGATGCGGATCACGTTTCGGATCTCGTTGTCCCGGCCGATCACCGGATCCAGCTCGTTGTCTTTGGCCCGCTGCACCAGATCGGTGCCGTATTTGGCCAGGGCGTCATAGGTGCTCTCCGGATTGTCCCCGGTGACGGGGGAGGACTTGACCTTGCTCAGCTCCGCGGTGAAGGCGGACTTGGTAATGCCGTGGTCGGCGAAGATGCGCTTGACGGTGGGGGTGGCAGCGGCAAAGAGGCCGATCATCAGATGCTCCACAGAGAGGTAATCGTCACCCATGGACTTGGCGGCCTTCTCCGCCGCGGTCAGCACCCGGTTGGTCTCCGAAGAAAGATAGACCTCTCCGCTGCTGCCCACCTTGGGCAGAGCGGCGATGGCGGTGTCCAACTCGGCGAGGACGGTATTGCAGTCGACCCCCATCTTTCCCAGCAGGGAGGGGATCAGCCCGCCGTCCTGATCCACCAGGGCGTAGAGCAGATGCTCGGGCATAATATAATTGTTGCGGTTTTCCTGTGCCATGGACTGGGCGGTCTGCACTGCCTCCAGGCTCTTTTGCGTAAAGTTCTGTGCGTTCATAAAGGAGCGCCTCCTTTCAGATCATACATGAATGGGACATTGCAGCATGTGGGCGTAGTAGGCGGCCTCCACCTCGTGGGGGTCCAGCCGGCCGCTGAGATACTGCTTCATCAGCTTGTCGAAAAGCTTGATATACTCGGACAGCGCGCCGGCCAGCTCTTCCGCCGTGCAGTCCCGATCCGGGGCGGCCAGGCTGCGGACGAACTTGCCGTCATACAGGGCATAGTCGATGCCGACTCCGGTGATCGGACGCAGGTGGGCATCCTCGATCCGCTTCCACAGGCGGAAGAAGGCGGTCATGCTTTCGATTAGCGCCGCGGACTGGGTGCGGAACACCACGCTCAGCTCGCCGATGCTTTCCCCTGCGCCCCGGTACAGCTCCACCTCATACTTGACGGTGGGGCGATATTTGTATTCCAGGGAGCTCTTCAGCGACATGCTGAAGGTGTTGGGGGCAAAGAAGGGAACCAGCTCCCGGGAGGGCGCCATCAGCTGCTCGATAGCGGAGAGCACATCGTTGATGCGGCGCTCGGGCGTGGTATAATTGACATACTCTGCCAGGATCTGATTGATCAGGGCAGAGCGGTTGGTTCCCAGGCGGTGGGCCAGCGCGTCCACTTCGCGGACCACCTCATCGTTGAGCATCAGGCTATATAAAGTCTTCTTCAAAGACAATCAGTCCTTTCTCTTTTTGATGTCTCTATTATAGAACACGGCACAATTTTTGTCAATAGATATATATAAATTTATATACGAATTATATATAAAAATGACGGCGAGTCTCTCTTGATTTTTCCTTCCATATCGTCTATAATGATCATCGGATGGCGGACTCAATCGAGGATTCGATTGAGTTCGCTGCCAAATGGCAAGCTTGGCAGCGAATGATTCCTTGAATCATTCGCCCGATGCTCATTGCAATGAATATATGGCAAAACAGCAGTGCTGTTTTGCTGCGCCGCAAAGCGGCGTGGCGAAAAGCTTTCCGGCTTTTCGCCATCATATAGTCATTGTAATAAATCGGCGGCCGCGTGGAGGTGTATCGAAGCGGTCATAACGGGCCTGACTCGAAATCAGGTAGCCCTCACGGGCTCGTGGGTTCGAATCCCACCGCCTCCGCCAAATAAGCACCGTGATTTTGATACAAAGTCACGGTGCTCATCTTTTGCCGAAAAGCCAAGAAATCCTTTTGTTTTCAGTGTTTCTCGACCTAGGACATCCCCGGAGGAGTTATATTCCACCGGGGACTTTGTGTTTTTCTCTGGAGCAACAACTGTTCGCCTTATTCCTAACGTGAGCATTATGGGGCTATCGTGCAAATTATGGGAGCAATCGTGTGATTTGGGGGGTAAACGTGCGCTTTTTATGGTTATCGTGCAACATTTCCCCTTATAGGTAAATATGGTTGCGATCACACATAAAATGGTTGTTTTTTTAGCCTGGTCATGATAAACTCAACATACAAAATAAATGCTGCCCCAAGACTAAAAAGGAGTTGCGATTATGGCTACAAGTTATAAGCGTCTCTGGAAGTTGCTGATTGATCGTGATCTCAAAAAGCGTGATCTAGAACGCATGGCTAACATCAGCCACTATACTATTAATAAGCTAAATCATGGGGACAATCTTACGACAGACGTGATCTCTCGCATCTGCCTTGCGTTGGATTGCACTCCTGATCAAATAATGGAGATATTGCCCGATACGCCAAAATCCGAAGATTAAGGTTTATCGGGTATTATGCTTTGAAAAAGTGGTGAAATATTATGGTGGGAAGAGATAATTCTGCCCTGCGTGAGGCAAGTCCTTATAGCGGTGTTTTGACTCGCGAGCAATTTCTTTTCTACGAAACAAGAACAGTTGCCAGGTTAGTCTGCGAAGGATTAGATAGAGATGCTGTAGTCGCAAAAATCGTTGACGAGAACCTGTTCCAATATCCAACGGAAAAATCCATCCGTAAAATGGCATTCACATGTTTGCATAGACTTGATGCAATGGAAGACCTCTCTCTTGTAGAGGCCATTGCATCTCAGCCCAGTGACGTAGCAAAGCAGATCTGCTTGTATGCCATGATGTGTCAGTATCGCTTGATGTGGGATTTTATGATCACAGTAATTGGGGAAAAGTACCGTTTATTGGACATGTCATTTGGTAAGATAGATCTGAATAGTTTTTTTGATCGCTTACAAGAACAGGACAACTGGGTTGCTACATGGAGTGATTCCACGATTACTCGTATTAAACAGGTCATTCAAAAAACCTTGGTTGAAACCGAGTATCTCGATAGTCTCAAGGCTGATCATCTAAACCCTGTTTTGATCAATCCTCTTCTTGAAAACGCTATCCGTGAAGCAGGCAAAGAGCGCGCTTTGGCCGCGTTTAACTGTATGGAATAAGGGGGTGTGGATGTGAGCAACTTAAAAGAACGGCTTGATCTCCTGCGGGAGGAAATTCAGAAAGATGACTTTCTTGACGGCAAGGGCCTTAGCAACGAAGTTAATATACGAATCTTCTGCTATGATGCAGTAGAAGAGATGACCGTGACTCACTTCCTTGAACAAATAAAAACAGATCAGTCTCTGAATTGCAGACTGATCGAATGTAACTTATATAAAACCTTCCTTTCCATCTGTGATGACTTGGATATAACAGATGCTATTCCTGAGATGGAGGAGGCTGATGGAGGTATTTTCCTTCTGGAGCAGCTTCACTCAGCGATTGGTGAGGGGGAGTTCATTAACAAGATCCAGTATGAGCCGCACAAGCGCGGAGACGTTTTGATATTGACTGGCGTGGGCGATGTATTCCCGTTCATGAGAGTTCATTCTATGCTGGAGGCACTGCAGCCACACTTCTCTGACATTCCGATATTGGTCATGTACCCTGGTGAATTCGACGGCCACTATCTGAAACTGTTTGGTAGGCTTTCTCCAAACGATTACTACAGAGCTTTCAACATTTTCTGAGGAGGACGCAGACATGATGATTAGTAACATGTTCGCTGAGGACATCAACAGACAAATCAATGGTGTCATCAAAGTCGATCAGGATACAACGGACGTTATTGAGCAGGAAGTTCGTGAGTATGTCATTACCAAAGAACTGAAGAAACACTTCATCAGCTTCTTCGATTACTATAGCGATTCCTTCGATAAACCCACGGATGATATCGGCGTATGGATTTCCGGCTTCTTTGGAAGTGGTAAATCTCACTTCCTTAAGATGCTATCCTACATCCTTGAGAACAAGTCTGTCGGCGGTGTTCCAACGGTCGAAATGTTTCGCAAAAAGTTTTCGGATGATCCTGCCACCTTCATGCTGATCGACAAGGCTACCCGTGGCAAGACCGAGACCATTCTGTTCAATATCGACATAGAAGGCTCTATAAACAAGGACAAGACTGCGGTGCTCCGCGTCTTTGCCAAGATGTTCTACAATCACCTTGGCTTCTTTGGCGAGAACCTAAAGGTCGCTATGCTGGAGCAGTATATTGATCAGCTCGGAAAGACCGAAGAGTTCCGTCGAATCTTTGAGGCCAAGAAGGGCAAGCCATGGATTGACCAGAGAAAAGCCTTTGCCTTCAACGGCAAATACATCATCCCGGCTTTGATGGAAGTTCTGGATATGAGCGAGGAAGATGCAAAGCGCTGGTTCAACGACAAAACGGCTGTCGAGTTTTCCATTGCTCAATTGGTCGAGGATATTAAGGCCTACGTCAACAGGCAGCCGAAGAACTTCCGGCTTATCTTTCTGATCGACGAAGTTGGTCAGTATGTCGGCACGGATACAGATATGCTCTTGAACCTCCAGTCATTGACTGAAAAGATCGGTAGCGAATGCGGCGGCAAGGTTTGGGTCATGTGTACCGGACAGGAAGCCATAGATGAGATCATCAAGGTTCGTGCGGATGAGTTCTCCAGAATTCAGGCGCGTTTCAAGACCAGACTTTCTCTGTCCTCCTCTTCCGTGGATGAGGTCATCCAGAAACGTATTCTCAAGAAAAAGCCCGATGTCGAGAAAAAACTGGAAGGTCTGTATCAGGAAAATGATTCCGTCCTTCGCAATCTCTTCAGCTTTACGGACTCTATTCTGGATATAAAGGGCTTTACCGGCGCAAATGAGTTCGCTGTGAACTTCCCGTTCGTCCCGTATCAGTTCATCATCATGCAGAAGGTCTTTGCCGAGATCCGCAAGCACGGCAACTCTGGCAAGCACCTTTCTGGTGGTGAGCGCTCCATGCTGTCCGGCTTCCAAGAGGCAGCTCAGAAAGTTCAGGATCAGGACGAGTACGCTTTGGTTCCGTTCTTCCGTTTCTACGATACCGTTCATACCTTCCTTGATAGTTCCATTCGCCGCGTGATCGAGCGCTGCCAGAATGCAGCAGATATTGGTGCGGGTATTGAGGCTATGGACGTTGACGTTCTGAAGCTCCTGTATCTGATCCGCTATGTGGATGACATTCCGGCCAACGTGGACAATATTGTTATCCTGATGTCCGATGATATCCGAACGGATAAGATCGTTCTCCGTGAAAAGGTCAGAGATTCGATAAACCGGCTCATGAGCCAGAACTATATCGGAAGAACTGGCGACACATATCATTTCCTCACAGATGAGGAGCAGGATATTCAAATCGGAGTCAATAATACGCCTGTAGATACAGCAGCTATCGTTGAGCGTATAGCGCAGATGATATACGCAGATATCTACCAGACAAAGAAATACCGCTACGGTAAGTATGACTTCGACTTCGATAAGATGGTAGACGGTGTGACAACCGGCGCAGTGACCGGTGGTATGAAGCTGCGCTTCCTAACGGTCGCAACCGATGCCGTAGAGAAATCAGAGTTGCGCCTTATGACGGAATCTAAGGGGCAGGCTATTGTCGTTCTTTCCGGTTCTTCATACTATGAAGCTCTGGAAAGTGCAATGAAGATCCGCAAATTCGTGAAGCAGCGTAATGTCGCCCAGCTTCCGAAGTCCATGCAAGATATCATACGTGATCAGCAGGATGAGGCTGGCCGGTATGAACTGTCCGCGATGGAGGATCTGAAGAAAGCTATCATGAGTGCGGCCTTCTATGTAGACGGTGAACATATTGAAATCAAGACTGGAGATGCAAAGTCCCGCATTGATCAGGCACTGGAGTATCTGGTAGCTCATGTCTACAGTGATCTTGGCTTGATTGATAAAAACGCTGAGACGGATGCAGATGTCATTGAGATCTTGAACGGCAACTTTATACCCGGCGCAGAACCGAACCGTGATGCAGCTGCCAAGGTTGAAGAATACCTGATCGTGCAGGATAGGACGAAGTTGCCTACCTCCATGTTTGATGTTCAGAGCCGTTATCAGGGCATTCCTTATGGTTGGCGTGAGATTGATATTGCTGCGGTTGTCGCCTTGCTCATCAACCAGCAGAAAGTCACCATCAAGTACGGCGGCGCGACAATTCAGCCTAACGACCCGAAGCTCCCGGATATGCTCCGCAAGAAGAGCGAGATTGGCAAGACCAGTATCTCCAAGCGTCAGGTTGTGACCGCTGTCAAGATGAAAGCCGTCAAGGATCTCCTTCGTGACTACTACGATGTGATGGATGTTCCGGATGACGAGGATGGCCTTGTTGCCTTCATTGTCTCAAAGTTTGAAGCACAGAAGGCACATTATGAAGTTCTGGAGCAGCGCTATACTCCTAACCGCAAATATCCGGATAAGGGCAAGGTGCAGGCTGCAATCGAGCTGATGACTGATGTGCTCTCTCAAAAGAAGGACAACATTGCCCTGATCGACCGTATTCTGAAGCTGGAAGACAAGCTCTTTGACAGCAAGGAACAGCTTCAGGAAGTGGAGAGCTTCTTCAAGACGCAGGTTCAAATTTTTGACGCTGCGGCTCAGATGGAAGAAGACCTTCGTAACGAGCTTGACTACCTCTCGCACGAGCCGGAGGCGAATGCTGCGCTCAACAAGATCCGTCTGATCGTTGTGGTGCAAGGCGGTTTCAGCTATAAGAAGATCCCCGAGCTGAACGGCCTCATGGCGACCGTCCGGGAAGGACATGAGCGGCTGCTTGCCGAAAAGCGCGAGGAGATCAGTGACATCATTACGCAGTGCATGGGCGCTGTACATCAAGCGGCAAATGGAGACTTCAAGGCCAAGGATCTGATTGCCAAAGCAGATGAATACTACTCTCAGCAGCGCCAGAAGGTCAAGGACTATCAGAGCCTTGCGCTTCTGGACGGCCTGATTCCCCCGATGCTGCAATACAAGGACACCGCGGTTGCACGGATCGAAGTGGCAATTGCGCCTCCCAAGCCGGTTGACCCGCCCAAACCTCCTGTGAATCCTGTCAATCCTCCTAAATCTGCACCGAAAAAGGTGATCCGGCCTTATAACCGGTCGGTTATTTTCCCGGCAAAGACGATGGAGACCCCGGAAGAGATCGACGCTTATGTGGAGAAGATCCGCGCCCAGCTGAAGCAGCTCCTGAAGAACTGCGACGGTATCCAGCTGAAGTAAGGAGACAAGTATGGACAAGAATGCTATCAAGAAATATGCAGTATGGGCAAGACGTGAACTGATTTCCCGTGTCAGCCAAAGAGCTGCATTATATGAGATAACAGATAAAGGCTATGGGGACGCATCTGCGGATAGCGTTCTTGGCCGCGTCATGTCTGCTGAAGAGAAACGGCAGCGTCAAGCACTGATTACTCAGATTCGGGACAAGGGCTATGAGCAGGTCATGGAAGAGATCGCCTATACTTGGTTCAACCGCTTCATTGCTCTCCGGTTTATGGAGGTCAATGGCTATCTTCCTTCCCGTGTTCGTGTCTTCACAGATGATGAGAACAACTTCAAACCTCAGATTCTGACCGAGGCTATCAACATGGAACTGAATGGGCTGGATATGGAGAAAGTCTATGCTCTGAAGAATGCAAACGATGATGATGCACTCTTTAAGTACCTGATCATCGTTCAGTGCAATGCTCTGTCGAGTATCCTGCCCGGCATGTTCCAACGGATCTGCGATTATACCGAACTGCTGTTCCCGGACAACCTTCTGCGCGAAGGCAGTGCGATTGAGCAGATGGTAGCCATGATTCCGGAAGAGGACTGGACAGATCAGGTGCAGATTATTGGTTGGCTGTATCAGTACTACAATACCGAGCCGAAGGACAAAGTGTTTGCTGACCTCAAGAAGAATATCAAAATCAGCAAGGAAAACATCCCTGCTGCTACACAGCTGTTCACACCTGACTGGATCGTGCGGTACATGGTGGAAAACTCTCTTGGGCGTTTATGGCTGGAGGGGCATCCTAACGATGAACTGAAAGCCTCTTGGAAATACTATCTGGATGAAGCAGAGCAGGAACCGGACGTGCAGGCACAGCTTGCAGAGATACGAAAGGAATATGTTACCCTGAAACCGGAAGATATCCTTGCGATTGATCCCTGCCAAGGTAGCGGTCATATCCTTGCGTATATGTTCGATGTGTTTGTGCAGATCTATGAATCCTACGGCTATACTGCGCGTGAGGCGGTAGCTAGTATCGTTGAGCATAACATCTGGGGGCTCGACATCGACGAGCGCGCCTCGCAGCTGGCGTACTTCTCTGTAATGATGAAGGCGCGCCAGTACGACCGGCGCTTCTTCAGCCGAGGCCTCCAGCCCCATGTCTATGCCATCCTGGAGAGCAACGGACTTGACCGTCATTGCATCGAGTATTTTGTGGATGGCAGAAAAGAACTGAAATCCGCGATGGATACTCTTGTGGAGGAACTGTGCGACGCTAAAGAGTATGGCTCTATACTGGACGTGACGAAGGTGGATTTTGAGGGTCTCTATGCACGGTTTGAGGAAATACGGAATGAGGAAGAGCCGGGTATCTATAGCTATCAGACTTTGGATGCGCTTCTGCCGTTCGTGCAGGTGGCTCAAGCAATGGCGCAGAAGTACAATATTACCGTGACAAATCCCCCTTATATGGGCGGCGGCGGTATGGCGGCGTTATTAGTAAAGTATGTAAAGGAAAACTACCCGGATAGCAAGAACGACTTGTTCGCAGTTTTTATTGAACGGTTGGGGGCAATGCTGTCATCAAATGGATTTCAGGCGATGATTACGCAGCACGCTTGGATGTTCCTTTCGAGTTTTGAAAAGCTTCGATTGAAACTTTTGAGAAGAGATATTGTCAATATGGCTCATCTCGGTGCAAGGGCGTTTGAAGAGATTGGGGGCGAAGTAGTTCAAACCACGGCTTTTATTATGCGGAAGTCTTATTGCAATGGATACAAAGGAACGTACTGCAGACTTGTTGATGCAATGACACAGAGTGGAAAAGAGGCGCTTTTCCTAAGTGGTAGCAACAGGTATCTGTCATCGAATTTTAATTATTCTGTGATAAGCGGATCTCCCGTCGCCTATTGGGTTAGCCCTCAGATGCTTTCTTCTTTTAGAAAAGGAAAGCGATTGAAGGATCTGGGCAGAGTCACGTTAGGGATGAGAACTGGAGATAACGAGAGATTCCTTCGATTGTGGCATGAAGTTCCATATATAAAATTTTACGGCAATGCAACATCCAAGGCTGAAGCTAAAGAATCTGGTGCCAAATGGTTCCCATATAACAAAGGTGGAGAATATAGGAAATGGTATGGGAACACGGAAAGTGTCGTTAATTGGCAAAATGACGGCCAAGAAATAAAAGAAAACACTCGCAGGGTGTACCCTCAATTGGGAGATAACTTGGGCTGGAAAATAACAAGTGAGGATAAATACTTTACCCCCGGTGTTGCTTGGTCAAGGATTAGTAGCACGAATTTTGGCGTTAGGCTTTGTCAAAGTAATTTGATTTTTGATACTAACGCCCCAATGTTCTTCCCTGACGATGATAAATGGCTCATGTACATTGCTGGTTTCATGTGTACAAAAATAGCCGGTGATATTCTTCGCGTGCTAAATCCCACACTGACATTTCAAGTTGTTGATGTGGGGAATCTTCCTGTAATTCAAGAAACAAGAATCAAGGAGGATACAGAAAGAGTTGTCAGGAAAGCATTTGGACTATCAAAAGAAGAGTGGGACTCCTTTGAAACCTCATGGGACTTCCAGCGCCACCCCCTTGTTGTCTCCGCCGCGGAACGTGGCTATATGCGGCTGTCGGACTGCTACAAGGAATGGGAGCGGGTTTGCGACGAACGCTTTGCACAGCTCAAAGCGAGCGAGGAAGAACTCAACCGCATTTTCATCGACATTTATGGCTTGCAGGACGAGCTTGCCCCGGAGGTGCAAGACAAGGATATTACTGTTCGCCGTGCCGAACTGGGTCGGGACATCCGCAGCCTCATTTCATACGCCGTGGGCTGTATGTTTGGGCGCTATTCTCTCGACACCCCAGGCCTTGTCTATGCCGGTGGTGCGTGGGATGACTCTAAATATGCTACCTTCCATCCAGACAAGGACGCCATCATCCCGATCTGTGATGATGAATACTTTGAGGATGATATCGTTGGCCGCTTTGTGAAATTTGTTGAGGTTGCGTTCGGCAAAGCGACGCTTGAGGAAAATCTACGTTTCATCGCTGATGTTCTCGGCGGTCAAGGATCTTCCCGCGAGGTCATTCGCAGCTACTTCATCAATGACTTCTATGCAGATCACTTGAAGGTATACCAGAAGCGACCGATTTACTGGCTCTTCGATGGCGGGAAAAAGAACGGCTTCAAGTGCTTGATTTACATGCACCGTTATCAGCCGGACACGATTGCCAGAATTCGCACTGACTATGTACATGAGCAGCAGAGCCGGTATCGCACTGCGATTGCGGATCTGGAGAGCCGGATTGCTAATGCTGGAACCGGTGAACGTATCAAGCTATCCAAGCAGCTGACCAAGCTTCAAGATCAGTCTGAAGAGCTAAGAGTTTATGAGGAAAAAATCCATCACCTTGCAGACCAGATGATTCGCATCGACTTGGATGATGGTGTGAAACACAACTATGCGATTTTCCAAGATGTACTTGCGAAGATCAAGTAAGGAGGTATAGGACATGGCCGGTATTGATTTAGGAACCATACAGCAAGACCTGGTACGTCGTTTTGCTGCGCCTTTACCGGAGTTCTATAAGCGCCGGATCATCTTCTGGTACGATGAAGAACAGGAATTTGAAGATCAGCTGGGGGATTTGTCTCTGGATGGTGTGGAAGTTCTTGTGCTGACTGGCAATAATACATTTGCTGTCAAGAAGAAGCTTTGCAAGGATAACCTGACCTCAAACTTCCTTGTCTACGATCCCCGTCCTTTCATGAAAGATGATAATAACTGGCTGATCAACGTACAGATTTACAGCGAAGAGTTCCGCGCCGATCTCAATTCTATCTGGATGGATGAGATGGGCTTACCTGCTACACCTATTATCCGTAATCAGGTGAAGCATTACCGGAAGTTCTTCCGGGCAAAGGATCGCCGTGATATTGTCAAGAAACTCAGTGGCAGCATCTCCACGGCTCCACAGATGCACCTTGCTGTTATGGCCGCACTTGCTGGCAGCAACGACATTCAGCCTAATAAGATTATCAAGGCTGTTATCCATGCTGGACTGGCTCTGGATACGAACAACATTTATCAGAGCTTCCTGACCTATGGCGCAGACAAGCCGTTTTGGGTCATGGTTTCTCAAGCTACCGGGTACAGCGAAGGTGATGATTCCAGCCTTGGAAGACTTGCTATCCATATGTTGCTGACCGCAGCGACACGGACAATGCATCAGGATCATTTGGCCGGACTGGATGTCTTTATCTCGATACCGCATCAAGCCTATTGCTATGACTTTGTTTCTGACTGGCTCCATAGCGAAGACAACATGCAGCTCTACGAAGTTGCCCGGTACGTTGAAGATGAGGCTCGGCTGTCGCAGCGCTTCAGTAAGCTGGCCGTTGAGGATCTGGTAGATACGGAAGTTTTCCCGTGCATCAACGAGTGTATCCTGACATCACTGATGAAGGAAATCAGTGATCACATCATTCAAGTGGACGTGATCAAAGCTGCCGTTGAGAAACGCCGCACGATGGTCTGGTACGACAGCGTGTCCAGCTATTATGACGGGCTTCTTCAGGTCGCCAACATGCAGGCATTCTCCATGGAGCACTCTGCCGGCTTCCATACCGTTGAGCCACATCGTATCTGGAAAGAGTACACGACGGACTACTACCGAATGGACACCTATTACCGGCTGTTCCATCTCTGCTTCCAGAAGAGCCTTAAAACTTCCAATCCTTTGCTGGATGACCTTTTCAAACATGTCACGGAGAAGGTTGAAGGCCTCTATTCTCACTGGTATCTTGGGCAGCTCGGTCAGAACTGGTCAGATGCCTGTTCTGAGAATCTGGAGACATATGGCCGCATTCTGGAAGTGCCGCAGCAGGTTGACTTCTATAAGTCGAAGGTCAAAACCAACGATAACCGCATCTTTGTGATCATCTCGGATGCTTTCCGATATGAAGTGGCAGCCTCCCTTTCGGAGCAGCTTCAGCGGGAGATGCAGTGCAAGGTGGCATTGAACAGCTGTGAGGCGATCTTCCCGACAGTCACGAAGTTCGGTATGGCAGCTCTGTTGCCGCATAAGAAGTTGGAAGTCGTTCCCCGCAGCAACGGTGTTCTTGGCATTCTGGCAGATGGACAGTCTACAGATGCCGGATACAGAGATAAGGTGCTGAAGGCCAATAATCCCAACAGTGTTGCTCTGAAATACGACAACATCATTGGCCTCAAGCGGCTGGAGCGTCAGGCTCTGGTGAAGGGCATGGATATCGTTTACATCTACCACGATAAGGTAGATGAGGCCAGCCATACCTCTGACAGCGCTGTGTTCCCGGCCTGTGATGATGCAATCGCAGAGATCAAAAACCTGATCCGTATCATCGTCAATGAGTTTGGCGGTACGAACGTGATTGTCACTGCGGATCATGGCTTCCTCTATACCTATAGCCCGTTGAGCGAGGATGATAAAGTGGACAAGACTACGCCCAGCGATCAGGACGTAGAGATTGACCGCCGATACTTAATCACCAAGAAGGGTGCTAAACCTGATTATCTGCTGCCTGTGCGTTTCATGGACGGACAGACGGAGTATGATGCTTTCGCACCGAGAGAGAACGTCCGCATCAAGAAAAAGGGCGGCGGTCTGAACTTTGTGCATGGAGGCATCAGCCTTCAGGAGATGGTTGTTCCGGTTCTAGAGTTCCAGTTCCTGCGTAACGCCTACAAGATGTATCAGCGTAACAAGGATAAGATCGATACAAAGCCTGTGACTATCAGCCTGCTTTCAGCCAGCCGGAAAATCAGCAACATGATTTTCTCCCTGAACTTTTATCAGAAGGAAGCGGTTGGCGGGAACCGTGAAGCTGCAACGTATCTTCTGTACTTTGTTGATGTGAACGGACAGAAGATCAGCGATACCAGCAAGATTATCGCGGACAAGGCTAGCGATAATGCCCAGGAGCGTACCTTCCGTTGCAACTTCAATCTCCGGTCGCAGAAATACAGCAACCGCGACACGTACTACTTGATTATCGCCGATGAGACTGGCCTGCAAGCACCGATCAAAGAAGAGTTCCAGATCGACATTGCATTTGCTGTTGATGAGTTTAATTTCTTCTAAGAGTAAGCTGCCAAGGAGGATTTCAAGATGGATGATTTTGACACGAGCTTCAGCGTTCGTGAGATTATCAAGGACAAACTGCGCCAGAACTTCGATGGCAAGATTGTCCGCAAAGACCTGACGAAGAAAATCAAGGAAGGGGCAAATGTGCCAACTTATGTCCTTGAGTTCCTTCTTGGGCAGTACTGCAGTTCCGATGATGACGAGATTGTCGCTCAGGGCGTCGAAAACGTTAAGCGCATTCTGGCGGATAACTACGTGCGTCCGGATGAATCGGAGAAAGTTCTTTCTAAGTTGCGTCAACGTGGAAGCATGACCATCATTGATCAGGTGACGGTCAACCTGAATCTTAAAACCGATTCTTACGAAGCTTTCTTTTCTAATCTTGGGCTTGGCGGAATTCCAATTTCTGAGGAATACCCTGAAAAATATGATCGTCTCCTGTGTGGCGGTATTTGGAGTATCGTGCAGCTTGAATATGGATCTGATGACCAGGGATTTGGGGATGGTATTGTTTCGGTTGAAGTCTTTGGTGAAAAGCTCAAACCGAGCAAAAAGAAACAGCCCAGCACTCCTATCAGCATTCGCAAACTGACACCGATTCAGATGCCCCACGTTGACATCGACGAGCTGAAGAAAGGCCGTAAAGCCTTTTCAAAGGATGAATGGATTGACGTGCTTTTGCGCTCTATTGGCATGGAGCCAGATGAGCTGACATACCGCGAGAAGTGGCTGCTCCTCCTCCGAATGATCCCACTGGTAGAGAACAACTTCAACCTCTGTGAGCTTGGTCCACGAAGCACCGGCAAATCTCATCTCTATAAAGAAATCTCCCCCAATAGCATTCTTGTTTCCGGTGGTCAGACGACTGTAGCTAATCTTTTCTATAACATGGGTAAGCACACGATGGGCCTAGTTGGCCTTTGGGATTGCGTTGCCTTTGATGAAGTTGCCGGTATCCGCTTCAAGGATAAGGATGGCATCCAAATTATGAAAGACTACATGGCCTCCGGATCTTTTGCCCGTGGTAAGGATGAAAAGGCAGCCAATGCATCGATGGTCTTCGTTGGTAACATCAATCAGAGCGTTGATGTGCTACTAAAGACATCCAGCCTCTTTGATCCCTTCCCTCCTGAAATGGGAACTGACACAGCATTCCTTGACCGTATGCACTGCTATGTACCTGGGTGGGAGATCCCGAAGTTCCGTCCAGAGTATTTCACTGATGACTATGGTTTTATCACGGACTACTTGGCCGAGTTTTTGAGAGAACTCCGTAAAGAGCAATACGGCGACGCGCTGGATAGGTTCTACCGCTTAGGGAAGAACTTAAATCAGCGTGACACGATTGCTGTCCGCAAAATGGTTGGTGGCTTAGTGAAGCTGGTATATCCTGACGGTGTCTTCGAAAAAGAAGATCTAGAGGAAATCCTTCAGGTTGCTTTAGAGATGCGTCGCAGAGTTAAAGAGCAACTGAAGAAGCTTGGCGGTATGGAGTTCTATGATGTGAACTTCTCCTATATCGATAATGAATCCTTTGAGGAACACTATGTTTCCGTCCCTGAGCAAGGCGGTGGAAAACTAATTCCAGAAGGTTTGTGCAATCCCGGACAGGTTTATACTGTAAGCCGGGGCAAGTCAGGAATGATTGGTGTATTCCGTCTGGAAAGTCAGATGCTTCCCGGAAACGGTAAGTTTGAGCGAACAGGCATAGGCTCAGATAGAGATGCAAAGGAAGCAACGAACACAGCATTTAATTTCCTGAAGGCTAACGGCAACCGTATCAGTGGATCAATAAGCACAACAACGAAGGACTACATCGTCAATTATCAGGATTTACAAGGGATCGGAATGACCAGCAAATTGGCGCTGCCAACTCTGATTGCTCTGTGTTCTATCGCCCTTGGAAAGCCAGTGCTTAGCTCAACTGCTATTCTTGGTGAAATCAGCATCAGCGGGACGATGATCAAGGTTGACGAGCTAGCTAATGCTCTTCAGGTATGCTTGGATAGCGGAGCAAAGCGTGTTCTGTTGCCGATGACAGCAGCCGCAGAGCTTGGAACAGTGCCTGCTGATCTCATAGGTTGTTTCAACCTGATTTTTTACAGTAGTGCAGAAGATGCCGTGTTTAAGGCACTCGGAGTAGAATGAGGAGGTGTTCTCTCTGTCTGTTAATTCGTATCTTCAGAGTCTAGGTAGCTCCTTGGTGTTGAGCACATCGGAAAAGTCAAGTATCTCAACATCAGTGGATACCATTAAATCAAGACTTACATCGTATTTTGGAGCCGATGTATCGGGTAAGAAGATCTATGGATCATATGCCCGAGAAACAATTTTACCCAGGAAGGCCGATGAAAACTCAGATGTGGATTTGATGGTTATTTTCATCAACCCTTTTGATTATAAACCGCAGTCATTTTTGAACAGGCTCAAGAACTTTGCTGAAAACTATTACACACAGTCAGAAATCCACCAATCGAGCCCCACGATTGTCTTGGAGCTAAATCACATTAAGTTTGAACTCACACCTGCAATTATCAAAAATGGTTCATACTACATTCCAAAGAATGGTTCTGAATGGATGTACACGGATCCTGATGGTTTCTTTTCCAAATTGAACGAATGCAATAAGAATAACAGCTATAAGGCAAAACCCATTATCCGAATTCTTAAACATTGGAATATCCAGAAAAATTACCGAGACCTGGCATCTTACCAGTTGGAAAAAAGACTAGCCGATGAATTAATGTATGCGTACTTTTCAAACACGACATATGCGGATTATCTTTATTATTCTCTAGAGAAGATCAAATACATGACAGAGCCTTCCAGAGTCAGCAAAGCTCAGAAATGTATTTCAGAAGCCTTAGAGCTTGAAAGAGAAGGATATCCAACTCTTGCAGAAATAGAGATTGAGAAAGCGTTTCCGGAGGTCTAATAATGAGCAGAAGAGACGACGTCAGCGCGTTATATAAGCCGTCGAAGATACTCGACAAAATATGTGTTGGTCTCTTTTGCGCTGATGTTTGCGTGTCGTTATGTACCACGTTTACCAGAGGTAAATATAGCTCATATATCACGACTGGCTTAATAATCATTGCACTCTTTTATATGGTGTTATCAATATATGACGACGGCGTGCTCTGGTTCCGTGCGGAGAGTGCAAGACGGAAAAATAGTATCCAGGTTGCGTATAACGTTCGTTTAGATGAATATGAGACTGTGGGATACTATAACAACAGCATTGAAGACCCCGACTTGTCATATGCAGTCAACCAGTTTGAGAGCGCTTTTTTTACAAAAGAGATTAGCGCAAAGATGTGTCTCAAGGCGGGAATCAAAGCGCTGCTTGCTATCGCTGTCGTGGTAGCATCATGCCGACTTATCGTTAACGACGAGTTGTTGCTCGTTGTTGTCCAATCAGCTTTTTCTGCACTTGTTATCGAGGACTCTATTCGCTTGTTCTTATACCAACATAGAATTAAAACACTCTACAACGAGGCTTATCATGAATTTGTGACAATAGGAATATCGAAGCCAGAGCAGCTTGTATGGCTACATTACTTCTGTACAGAATACGAAAGTATAAAAGCGCATTATCGAGTACGTTTGGATGAAACACTTTTCAATAAGATGAATCCAAGCCTATCAAGCGAGTGGACAGAACTATATAAGCAAATTCGGATAGCACCCGAGATTATTAGCCGGTAACAATCTCTGATAAAGCATATTCTATGGCAATGGAGGCAAAGTCATATGGCGCAATTTGTTGTTAACAGCACTTCGGTTGAAAACATTATTAGCTCCATAAAAGAAGGGGAAATAGCGATTCCCGAAATACAGAGACCTTTTGTTTGGGATGGTTCCAAAGTTCGTGACTTGATGGATTCTCTTTACAAGGGGTTTCCTGTGGGCTATATCATAGTGTGGAAGAACCCTGATATTAGGCTAAAGAATGGCAAAGTATCATCTGGCAAAAAGATTCTGATTGATGGGCAGCAGCGCATTACTGCTATTGAGGCCGCTGTTGTTGGACAACCCGTTGTAGACTCAACCTACAAAAAGAAAAGAATTATCATTGCCTTCAATCCCATCGAAGAGGTGTTCGAGGTTTACAACCCGGCCATCGCAAAGGATTCGAAATGGATACCAGATATCTCAGAAGTTTTTGATGTTGGTTTCGATGCCTGGGAGTTTGTTAACCGGTATTGTGAAGCTAACAACATGACTGGAAGGCAGTCCGAGATAAACAAAACGTTGATGCGCCTCATGTCGATCAAAGGGATCAGCCTTGGTGTTACCGAACTATCGCAGGGACTCACTATTGATGAAGTCACGGATATCTTTATCCGCATAAATTCACAGGGAGTAGTTCTCTCTCAGGCGGACTTTGCTATGTCAAAGATCTCTTCCGACGACCGGTATGGCGGAAATGAGACTCGAAAGATGATTGACTACTTCTGTCATTTCATGCAACGGCCTGCTGATTATGAAATGATCATGGAGAATGATAAAGAGTTCGCAAAGTCGGGCGCTCTAGAAAAGATCAAGTGGGTCACGAAAGAACAAGAGGACATCTACGTACCAAACTATACGGACGTGCTGAGGGTCTCCTTTACTCATGTTTTCCAGAGAGGTAAGATCGCTGATCTGGTTAATCTTCTCTCCGGCCGTAATTTTGAAACCAGAGAGAACGTAGAAAGCATCGCAGAAGAGTCCTTCAAAAAACTGCGTGAGGGCGTTGAAGCTTTCGTGAACGAGACCAACTTCAAGCGATATCTTATGATTGTTCAGTCTACCGGTATTGTAGATTCTTCTCTTGTCAGATCAAAGAACGTACTAAACTTCGGATACATTCTGTACTTATCTTTGAAAGATCGCGGAATGCATCCAGCAACAATTGAGAGTATCGTACGTCGCTGGATAGTTCTATCTATGTTGACAGGGCGTTATTCTGGTTCCGCTGAATCCGCTATTGATTATGATATCAAGAGATTCAATGAACAGGACCCGTTGACATTCTTGAAAACAACGGAAGCTGGCGAACTCTCTGATGCCTTCTGGAATACTGTCTTGGTTCAAAGGTTGGATACCTCGGTTGCTAGCAGCCCATATTTCCTGGTGTTCTTGATGGCGCAGGTAAAGCGGAATGCCAGAGGGTTCCTCTCAAAGCAGATAACTGTACAGTCCTTGATTGAACAGCGCGGAGATATCCATCATATTTTCCCGAAGAAATACCTCCAGAAAAACGGCGTGGATAATCGGAAGGACTACAATCAGATCGCCAACTACGTTTATACCCAGTCTGAGACTAACATCAAAATCAAGGACGATGCTCCTTGTGAATACATGGCAGCTATGAAAAAGCAGGTAGCTGGAGAGGGTACGTTTTATGGCGGCATAACGGACATGGATGATCTGAGAGCTAACCTTGCTGAGAACTGCGTGCCCGAGGCATTCATGGATATGGACATCTTTGATTATGCTGTGTTCCTGGATACGCGCCGGGCAATGATGGCGCAGTATATCCGGGAATACTATGAAAGCTTAGAGTGATTTATTTGAGGCAGCTTGACGATGGTTGGAAAATATAAAGTCATCACACTCTGCGGAAGTACCCGGTTCAAGGATGCATTTATAGAAGCGCAGAAGAAGCTGACATTGGATGGAAATATCGTTATTAGTGTTGGGCTTTTTGGACATTCTGGAGATGACGAGGTTTGGACCGATGGGACCAAGGAAATGCTTGATGACATGCACAAGCGCAAGATCGACATGGCTGACGAGATCTTCGTAATAAACGTCGGTGGGTATATCGGATCCAGTACCAGGTCAGAGATTGAATATGCAGCTGCCACTGGAAAGGGCATCCGATATTTGGAGTAACTGATTAGAAAGCAGATAATATGGGCTTCTTTCAGAAAATCTTTGGCCGAAAGAAAGGACAACCTGAAGAGCCTAAATCGAAAGAGCTTATTGCACTTTTCGATTTAGACCGCTTCATGAGTTCTCTGTTGGCCAGCGATCATTACGTCGCAAAAAGTGAATACTTGAACATACTCAAGGAGAAAAAAGACCTCGTTGAGTGGTTTGCTGTACTCAAATCTAGTGGCACGATGGATGATTACTGTAAAAAGAACTCTGTAAATACAGATCAGGTTGCCCAAATCCTTGATCGATACGAAAAGTATGAAGCACTAATCGACGCACAAAACGACCAGTACGTTGATACGCAGATGCAAGTTCAGGAGAAGTATCTCGATTCAATCTTGAAAGAGTGTGATCCCAAAATTCGCCTGGATGCTGATCAGCGGAGAGTAGTACTGACTGATGAGGATTATTGCTTGGTTGTGGCCGGTGCTGGCGCAGGCAAAACCACAACGGTTGCAGCAAAGGTTAAGTACCTCGTTGAGAAACAAAAAGTCGATCCGAAGCAGATCCTAGTAATCTCCTTTACCAACAAGGCAGTTAATGAACTGA
>JAEEGL015211907.1_pt1 | contig 20976 bp, 18 predicted proteins | sample 9134231 | NCBI WGS metagenome assembly JAEEGL01 (sample SAMN16246548, study PRJNA631951) | gut metagenome | biome: gut microbiome; feature: rumen; material: fiber-attached | host: Bos | place: Iran: Karaj | collected 2018-10
ATGCAGTAGAGGTCCGGACCGTCCGATTCGCCGAATCTGCTCTGCGCAAGCACGAGAACGCAGGACCTGTCGTTTCCGGTGTCGTCCTGCGGCAGGAAGCTCTCCGTCGATTTCATGCGGATGATCCACAGCTCATCGGGTTCGCTCTCGCCGATCTCGTGCAGGAACGAAAGGATGCAGCGTCCGCATCGCTCGGCGTCCTCCTGCGTGTACCGGCTGTCCTGAAGGTCTGCGGCAAAGATCCCGGTGTTCCATTGCCAATCGGGCTGTGAAGAGGCGCGGGGGAGAGCGGTCGCTTGCGCGCTCGGACCCGGGGCGACCTCGTGATGACCGTTGCTGCGCAGCGCGCTGGTCAGCACCAGAACAAACGCCGCCGCGACCGCCGCGACCGCGATCGCCGTGGAAGCGATCCGGAGCGGGTTTGTGCGTTTCTGTTCGACGCCCGCCTTCTTCAGCGCCTTCTGGACGCTTTGTTCAAAGCTCGCGGGCATTTCGGGGAACAGATCGTTGATCAGACGTGTATCGAAAGCATTCATACCTTGCGCTCCTTTTCCGTTAGTTGTTCTTTCAGCGACGCGCGCGCCCGGCTCAGGCGGCTTCGCACCGTGCCCTCCGAAACGTCGGTGAGCTTCGCGATCTCCGAGGTTTTGTATCCCTCGTAGTAATACAGCGTGACCGTCAGTCGTTCCTCCGCGGAGAGCGTGTCGAACGCGCGGTTCAGATCGAGATCGGGCACCTTCATTTCGTAGCCGGGGTCGTTTCCGGCAAGGTCCGCCGCGGGTCTGCGGTTTCGCAGCAGCGTGAAGCACTCGTTTTTGAGAATGCGGATCAGCCAGGTGCGGAAGAGCTTGCGGTCCTCGAGCGTGTCCAGCCGCCGGTACGCCTTCAGAACCGCGTTTTGCGTGGCGTCTTCGCTGTCCGGTAGGTTCCTGAGGATCGCAAAGGCGATGCGGAACATCGAGGGCTGCGCCGCTTCGATCTCGCGGGCAAACCATGCGTCGGTTCGGGTTTTGTTCATTGTAACGGTTGTTCCTTTCGGATGATCATCTGTCTATTAGACGATGCAGCGCCGCAAATTGTTGCGAACTTTTGAAAAAAGAGCAGAAAAATTCTCCGCGCGAAGGCGGAGAATCGGGAATCGTGTGTATCCGGCCGTTCAAGCGGCCGGCGGGCGGCGGTCAGGACTGCTTCTGCGCCTCTTTTTCCGCCTTGCGCTTCTGACTGCGCTTCTTGCAGCCGCGGACGATCAGCACGATGATCAGCGCCTGCACGCCGAAGAACAGCAGAATGAAGATGATGTGCGGTGCGTTGCCCAGGAATCCCGCAAAGAAGTCCTCAAAGTTCTCGCCTACGTCCTCCATGCTCTCTTTGAAGCGGCGGCTGACCTCCTCCCAGAAGGTCTCCGGCTCCACAACCGTCTCACGCTCGACCTCGTTGAGCGTCAGGCTCACGGTCGAAAGATCGATCTGATCGTCATAACTGCGAAGGATCGATTCGTACGATTCGATCTCATAGCGAACCTCGCTCAGACGATTCTGCACCGTAATCAGGTCCTCGACGGTCGTCGCGGATTCGAGAATCTTCAAAAGCGCTTCCTGCTCGGTGCGCAGGGCTTCGAGATGCTTTTCGTTGTCGATGTAGTTCGTCGTCACGTCGCGCATGCCGGTGCTCTTCTGCGTCACGTTGCCGAGTCCGTCGACGACGCTCAGAAATGCGTCCAGCTTCTCCGCGGGAATGCGGATCGAAAGATACGCGGTGCGCAGCTTGGTCTGATTGTAATAGGTTCTGCCGCCGATGTTGCTCGTCTCGATGAAGCCGCCGAGCGATTCAACCTGCGCGTTCAGCTTCTCAAGGAACGCATCGAACTCCAGCGTCTGTACCGACAGGTCTGCGTTGCGGATGATCTTGCGGTTGTTGAGCGCGGGCGTCTGTACGTTCTCGCCGTATGCCGATGCGCTGGTTTTGGCTTCGTCGTAGAACTCCGCTTCTTCGGTCATGGCCGCCGGCATATCGTATGCCGCTTCCGCATAGTACGAATTGCTCGCGCCGTTGTAGTACGCCTGCGGCGCCGCCGCTTTGCTGCTGCAGCCGAACGCAGCAAGGATCAGCATCGCGGAAAGAACGATCAAAAGGGTGCGTTTCATGAAAAAATCCTCCTGTATTATCGGTTTACATAAGGAATACCGCGTTACTCGGCAATCGGTTGCGGCAAATTTTTCGGCTCGTTCCACACGCCGGAGAAGACGAGCGTTGCAGGACCGGTCATATAGACGTGATTGTCCTCCTGCGACCAGTCGATGTGCAGAATGCCGAGTTCGATCTCGACGTCGACGCTCCGGCCTGTCTTGCCGTTCAGTACACAGGCGACCGCCGCCGAGCATGCGCCGGTTCCGCACGCAAGCGTACAGCCGCAGCCGCGCTCCCAGGTGCGCATCAGAATATGCGCCTTGTCGATGACTTCGACAAAATCGACGTTTGTGCGCTCGGGGAACAGCGGGTCATGCTCGATGAACGGCCCGTAATGCGGTACGTCCGCCTCGTTGAGCTTGTCGACGAAAACGATCGTATGCGGCACGCCGACGCGCAGCGCCGTCGCCGAGAATGACCGGCCGTCCGCCGAAAGCACGATGCCGATCGCGCGTCCCTCGACTGCAACGGGTACCGATGCGGAATCGATCAAGGGCTCGCCCATGTCGACGCGCACGCCGTCCACCCGACCGTTTTTCAGAATGATGCGCGGACGCATGATGCCCGCAAGCGTCTCGACGGAGAACTCCGTGCTGCGCACGATGCCCTGCTCGAATGCGTAGCGCGAAAACGCGCGGATGCCGTTTCCGCACATTTCGGCTTCGCTGCCGTCGGCGTTGATGATGCGCATGCGCACGTCAGCGACGTCGGAGTTCAGGAGAATCAGCGCGCCGTCCGCGCCGACGCCGGTGTGACGATCGCACACGCGTTTGGTCAGCCCGATCCAGTCGTAATCCGGCATTTCGCGTCCGTCGAACAGCACAAAGTCGTTTCCGAGCCCGTGTACCTTGGTAAAGTTCATAGGTGTTTCCTCCCGTAATCAAATGCTCGCGCCGTTCAGGCGCATTTCGCGATACTTGCCTTTTCCTACTCCTCGAACAGCTCCTCAAAGATCTCATCCGCGTAGGCGTGCACGACGGATTCGAACCGACGGTATGCCAGAAGGAACTTTCGTCCGCGCTCGGTGAGATACGCGCTGCCGCCGCCCTTGCCGCCGGTCTTGGATTCCAAAAGCGGAAAGCCCAGGGCGTTCTCGGCGTTCTTCACGATGCTCCACGCCTTTGAGTACGCCATGCCCATCGCCATTGTCGCCTTGCGCAGTGAATGCAGCTCGTCGACGTGCTCCAAAAGCTCCGCAATGCCCGGTCCGAAGATCTTTTCCTCACCGTACACGCGCAGCATCAGCGTATAGCGCAGCTTGCCTTCCATCGTTTGCCCTCCGTACCGCAATTCTCTCCATAACATTATAGCGAAATCTGCGCCAAAACACAAGCAAAAGCGCAAGTTTTTCGAGCGGTTTGCATACGCTTTACAAACGATCGGAAAAAAGGAGTGTTCGACATGGAGATACGAAAAACCACGTTGTCGGCGGAAACGCTGTTCAAACGGACGACGGCGCAGGCGCAGGCGGAGAGCGCAATCCCGCTGCCGCAGGGCAAGACGCTCGAACGCGTGCTGTCCAATGAGAGCGAAGCTGTCATCCGCGAGGTTGCCTGCCGCGACGGCGCGGTGGTCGTCACCGGCACGATGACCGTACGCCCGACGGTGGAATCGACGGAGCATACGCCCTATGCGTTCGAGGCGTCGGCGGACTTTACGCACACGATCCGTATGGACGGCGTCACACCCGACATGAACGCGCGCGTGCGTGTCGAGATTCCCGCCTGTTCACTGAAAAACGAGGACGGGGGTCTGCGTATGCAGGCGACGGCGGAGCTCTGCACGACGGTGCTCGAACCGAAACAGATTTCTTGCATCACGGACATCGACGGAACAAGCGGACTCGAACGGCTGATCGAAACGGTGACGCTGAAGCGGCGCGCGCTGCTCGGTGCAAAAAGCGCGCACATCAACGAATCGGTCAATGCCCCGCAGGGCGCTGCGGTGCTCAAAGCAAATGCCGCGCCGCAGATAGGCGGCATGCTGCTCGGTACGGACGGGATGCGCATTGACGGCGCACTTAAGCTCTCGATCCTGTATCTGCTGCCGGACGGCGGCATCCGCCGTGAATGTGCGAGCGTGCCGTTTTCGGATACCGTACCGTGCGAGGCGGGCGAAAACGCCGCTGCGTCGGTTTCGGTCAAGAGCCTGTCGGTCGTTGCGGAGGAAGACGGCACGGCAACGGTCGACGCGACGCTTTCGATCGGGGTATGCGGATGCGTGACGGACACGCAGCGCGTGCTTTCCGATGCCTACGATGAGACGGGCAGCTTCCTGTGCAAAACCGAGACGGCGACCGTACAGAACTACGAGGCTGCGTATTTCGAAACGGCGCAGCTCAGCGAAACGCTGACCGTGCCCGCGCACATGAAGGACGCCTATCAGCCGCTGTACGCGTGCATCCGCACGGCAATCACCGACACGTCGGTCGAAAACGGCAGGGGACGGATCGAAGGCATCATGGCCGTAACGGTCGTGTACCGCGACGATGACGGCAGCAAGCAGAGCTTTACACAGGAGCTGCCGCTGTCATTCGATACGGAGGCAAAGGGGGATGTGCTGCTGCCGCGCATCCGCGTGCTCGATTATGCACTGACCGGCGGCGGGCGCACGGTCGGACTCAATGTGACGCTGTGCATCGAGGCGGAGTGGTACCGGAGCGTAACGTTCCGTTTCGTTCCCGAGCTTTTGCCCGCGCCGGAGCGTGAAAATGACAGCGGCATGCTCGTATGGTTCACCGATCCCGACGAGACACTGTTCTCGATCGGCAAGCGTTTCGGCCTGCCGATACAGCGCGTACGCGCCTGTAATCCGAACCTTTGCGAACCGATTCGGGAGGGCACGCCGGTGCTGATTTTCCGGAATCGCTGAACCGCCCGCATAGCTGTATATCGCGCGCTGTCAGGCGCATACAAAAAGAGAGCCGAAACATACGACTCTCTTTTGCGTTGCACAAAAATCAATACTTGCGCTTTCTGGCGGCTTCCGCCTTCTTCTTGCGCTTCACGCTCGGCTTTTCGTAATGCTCACGTCTGCGAACCTCCGCGAGGACGCCGCTGCGAGCGCACTTCCGTTTCCATCTCTTGAGTGCGCTTTCCAGGGATTCGTTTTCACCGACTCTGATTTCCATTTTTTTCCCTCCCCTCTTGAGCAACAACTTGTCTTTTCGACGCTTTCGCTATTATACTCGCGTTTTTTCCGTTCGTCAATCCCGATTTTTCGAATTTGCGGATTTTTTTGACAAGCGCGGTTTCTTCCGCTATAATAACTGCAAAGATACGATGCAGGGAGAATGCTATGGCAAAACTGTATTTCCGCTACGGAGCGATGGGTTCATCCAAGACCGCGAACGCGATCATGGTCAAGTACAACTACTGGGAGCGCGGCAAAAACGCGATCCTCATCAAGCCGTCGCTGGATACGCGCAACGGCGATCATCGCATCTGGTCGCGCTGCGGGCTCGAAGATACCTGCATCGAGATGGAGAAGCTCTATATGAACAAGGTCAAGGCGGGCGAATACGACTGCCTGATCATCGACGAGGCCCAGTTCTTGACCAAAGAGCAAGTCGAGCTGCTGGTTAAGATCGTCGATGATTACAACGTTCCCGTGATCTGCTACGGTCTGCGTACCGATTTTCAGGGTAATTTCTTCGAGGGCAGCCATTGGCTCCTTGCACGCGCGGATGCGATCGAGGAGGTCAAGACGATCTGTTGGTGCGGACGGAAGGCGACAAACAACGCGCGCCTGGACGGCAAGGGCGGCATCACCAAAGTCGGCGAGCAGGTTGTGCTCGGCGCGAATGACAAGTACATCGGACTCTGCCGCAAGCATTTCAATCTCGGCGATCCGGGTCCGGAACTGCGCACGCCGGACAAGCCGGAATAAGATAATCGGCCCCGCTTTTCGGGGCTTTTTCGATCAGAGGAAAAAACAATGGAAGAAACCGGACAAACGATCAACTGGTATCCCGGGCACATGGCGAAGGCAAAGCGCATGCTCGAGGACAATCTCAGGCTCATCGACGCGGTCATTGAGCTCGTCGACGCGCGCGCGCCGGAGGCTTCGCGCAATCCGGATTTCGATGCGCTCTTTGCGGGCAAGGCGCGCGTACTGCTGCTGAATAAAAGCGATCTGAGCGATCCCGCAACCAACAAGCGATGGGTCGCGTATTATAAGCGGAAGGGAATCGAGGCGGCGGAGCTCGTCTCGACCGGCGCTGGAGCAAAGGCACTGACGGTGCGGCTCATAGAGCGTGCATGCGCGGAACGCATCAAAAAAGCGGAGAAGAAGGGTGTCAAAAAGACCGTGCGCGTACTGGTCGCTGGAATTCCGAATGTCGGCAAATCGACGCTGATCAACCGCATCGCCGGCGAAAAGCGCGCGCAGACCGGCGATAAGCCCGGCGTCACCAAGGGAAAACAGTGGGTGAAGATCACGCCGCATCTGGAGCTTTTGGACTCACCGGGGCTGTTGTGGCCGAAGTTGGAGAACAACGAGTATGCCGCGCATCTGGCGTTTCTGGGTTCGATCAACGATGAGATTCTCGATCTCGAATCGCTTGCGGAGCGCCTGCTCGGCACACTTCGGACGCTGGCGCCGGAAGCGCTGTTTTCACGCTACAAAAAACTCACGGCGGATACGCCGGACGGCGCACTGTTGGAGGCGGTCGCAAGAAGCCGCGGCTTCATCGTCAAGGGCGGCGAGATCGACGCAGAGCGCGCGGCGCGGATCGTGCTCGACGAATTCCGTGCGGGAAAGATCGGGCGCATCACACTGGAGCAGCCGCCGAAGGAGGAATCCCATGCCGAAACGGAATGAACAGGAGCGTCTTTGGGCGCTGTCCGAGCGCGATCGGGCGTACTGGACGCAGGGGGGCGTGATTCTCGCCGGCATGGACGAGGTCGGAAGAGGACCGCTCGCAGGTCCGGTCGTCGTTGCTTGTGTGGTGATGCCGCCAGAGCCGTTGCTGGAGTATGTCAACGATTCCAAGAAAGTCAGTGAAGCGCGTCGCGAAGCGCTCTATGACCGTATCCTCTCGACCTGCGTCGAGGCGCAGACCGCGTGGGTCGATCAGACCGTGATCGACGAGATCAATATTTTAGAGGCGACCCGGCTCGCGTTCAACACCGCATTCTCGAAGATGCAAACGCCGGTCACCGACGTTCTGATCGATGCGCTGACAGGCCTTGCGATTCCCGCGCGGCAGCACAGCCTCATTCACGGCGACGCTCTGAGCTATTCGATTGCGGCGGCGTCGATCGTCGCGAAGGTCGAGCGGGACCGCTATATGCGCGAGCAGGACGCGATTTACCCGATGTACGGCTTTGCAAAGAACAAGGGCTATGGCACCAAACAGCATATGGATGCGATTAAAGCGTACGGTCCGTGCCCGCTGCACCGCCGGTCGTTTATCAAGGGACTTTTATGAGCACACTCGATACGGGACGCAAGGGCGAACGCATCGCCGCGCACTGGCTGAAGCGGCACGGCTGCCGGATTCTGGAGCGCAACTATCGCGCGGGGCGCTATGAGATCGACCTGATTGCCGCGGAGAAGACAACGGGGACGGTCATATTCGTCGAAGTCAAGACACGGACCGAAGGCAGCCTCGGTCGTCCCGCGGACGCGGTCAACGCATCCAAGAGGCGGTTTCTGCGACTTGCCGCCGATCGTTGGCGCATCGAACATGATGCGTTTGAGCAAAGCATACGGTTCGACGTCATCGAAGTGCTGCTGCCGGACGGCGCGGTGAACCGCATCGAAAACGCGTTTTGAACTTGCCCCGCACAGCAGGGTGTGCTATACTATAATTTACGAAACTATACCGGAGGTCATGCTTTGCGCAAGATACAACGAATCGGAATTTTGCTTCTCACGGCGCTGCTGCTTGCGGGGCTGTTTGCCTGCGCGAAGGGCGAGCGCGCCGAGGCTGCGGCTTCGGCCTTCGATTTTACCGATACGGACGGTGAACTGCCGCGCGGATGGGAGATTGAGTCTTATGAGGGCAAGTATCGGACGACGCTCGAAAACGGCGCGTTCGGCATCTTCACCGAGACGGCGGACGATTGCCGCCTGTACTGCGATCTCGACGTCGAGCCGGAGACCCGCTATGTGCTGACCGCCGAAGTCAGAACGCAGGACGTCACGGACGGACAGGGCGCGACGCTGTCGATCGACAACTATTCGATCGACGGCAGCTATATCTATTCCGAAGGCGTCTACGGCACGACCGACTGGACGTCGTTGACGCTCGCGTTTCGCACTGCCAAGGGACAGGACAGCGTGCGTCTTGCGCTGCGGCTCGGCGGATACTCCGCGGTATCGCGCGGGTCCGCCTGGTTTCGGTCCGTCGTGTTCGAACAGTCGGACAACGCTTCGGTACCGTTCCAAAATCTGACGACCTCCGATGCGAACGATGCGGATCCGGACCGCACACAGGAGGACTATGAAAACGTCTTTACGGTGATTTTCTGGGCGGGTGCGATTGCGGCAATCGTGCTGTTGTTCGGCGTGACCGACCGCGCGAAAAAGCTGTCGCTTGCGACGGAACCGAAAGAGAACAAATGGGCAGCCTTTTGGATGCTCGTACTGATCGGGCTTGCCGTGCGCTTCCTGCTCTGCGCCAAATACAAGGGACACGCCACGGACATGACCTGTTGGCAGGGCTGGGGCGCGAAGGTTGCGACGCAAGGTCCGCGCGCGTTCTATGTGGACAACTGGTGCGACTATCCGCCGGGCTATATGCTGGTCTGCGCGGGGCTCTGGCGCGTCGCGTCACTGTTTACGAACGGTCCGGAACCGATCCGGCTGTTTGTTTACATGCTGCCCGCATTCTTTGCGGACGTGCTGTCCGGTCTGCTGCTTTTGAAGACGGCGAAACGGTTTGCGCTCTCCGATCGTCTTGCGCTGCTGCTTGCGGGGCTGATCGTCCTGAATCCCGCAGCGGTGTTTCTGTCCGGTGCATGGGGACAGATCGACTCGATCCTGACCGTGCTTTTGATCGGCACGTTCCTTTTGCTGAATGCAAGCCGCGAAAAGCCCTGGTTGCGGCTTTGCGCAGGGCTTCTGTACGGTGTCGCGATCCTGATGAAGTGGCAGGCGCTGATCTTCGGACCGGTGCTTGCGCTGCTGTATGTGATGACCGGCGTCGATCAGTACGGCACGAAGAAGTTTGCGTTGCATGTGCTATGGTCGGTTGCGGCGGTGCTCGGCGCGCTGTTTGTGCTGCTTATGGGTTCGCTGTTGTTCCGCGGCGAGGGCATGCCGCTTTTATGGATGGTTGAGCGATTCCTGAACGCATCGAGCGGTTACGATTACGCATCGATCGAGGCGTACAACTACTTCGCACTGTTCGGTGCAAACTGGACGAAGTCCTCTGCGGACGTATTCAACGGCGCAAACATCGGCGGAATGTTCCTGCGCGTGAACGAACTGTTCTCGAAAGTTGCGCTGTTGATTACCCTGCCGACACTCGCGCTGCATGCGTGGAACGACATGAAATCGCGCAGGGAAGGCGAGCGCAGCAAGGCTTGGGCGGAATTTTTGTATACGGCGGCATTCTGCAGCATACTGGCACTTCTGTACTTTCTTCTGAAGCAGGCGAGTGAAGCGGGCGGCACGCTTGCCCGCATCGCCGACGTCATCGGGAGCTTCCCGCTCTACGGCGTGCTGTGCACGGTGTATCTGTTCACGGCGGCAGACCGTGTACGCGAAAAACGACCGCTCGGCGCATGGCTGTCCGAAGAAAGCCCGCTTGCCGTCGGCACGGCGACGCTGCTTACGGCGATCTGCACCTTCGTTTTGACCTTCCTATGCGGTGTGCTGTGCAGACTGTTCGGTACGACGCTGACGTATAAATCGCTCGGCGTCATCGGCATCGTACTTGCGTGCGCGCTGACTGTTGTGCTGTTTGTGCTCTATTGGAAGCGTCATCGCGACAACAGGTATTCGATCTACACAAACCGCGGGCTGATCTTCTTGCTCGCGGCGGCGTTCTGCATCTGGGTATTCACGTTCGGACACTATATGCACGAGCGCTATATTTTCCCTGCGCTGTTTTTGCTCGTGTTCGCTTACGCGTACGATCGTGATCCGCATAAGCTTTTCGCGCTTTGCATGTTCACGGTCACAACGTTCCTGAATGAGATGACCGCGATGTACGTCGTTTCCGACGGGGCGATCGACCTTATCCGCGGCGGCGTGCTGCACAATCAAATGATTGCGCTCGTTTCGTTGCTGGAAGTCGGAACCGCGATGTACTTTACGGCGACGGTATTCCGCAAGGCATGGCGGTTTGATCCGTCCGACCCGACGGGAACGGGGGAGAATCCGCGCGGCAAACGCGCAAAGGCGGAACGGAGGTGAGCGGCATGGATTGGAAGAAGCTTCGAAACGAAATTGCACAGGAGGACGGCCGCCGCATGACAAAGCACGACCGTATTGTGCTGCTCGTACTGTGCGCGGTCTATGCGCTCGTTGCGTTCTTGAATCTCGGTTCACTGAAATCCCCGCAAACCGTCTGGAAGGCGGATGCGGGCACGACCGTAATTGTCGATTTCGGCGCGCAAACGCAGGTTACGGAGCTGCGTTTTTACGGCGCGATTGCCGAGGGCACGATTGAACTCTACGACGATACGGGATTTGTAGACGAATGGTTCCGCCCGGGTGAGGCCGAGCCGATTGCGACGTTCGAGCAGGAGAACGGCGACATGTTCAAGTGGGTGACGCAGTCGTTCGATACCGAAACGCGCTATCTTATCCTGTATGTCGAAAGCGGCAGCGTTGAGATTCTCGAGCTTGCGGCGTTTGACGGAGCGGAGCAGTTGAAGATCGGTGTCTATGATCCGCAGGACGGCGCCGAAAAGCTGACCGACGAACAGAACACGGTTCCGCGGGCGGCGTCGTACCTCAACAACATGTATTTCGACGAAATCTATCACGCGCGCACCGCCTATGAGATGGTGAAAAACGACGATCTCGCGCTCAGATACGGCCGCGCGTACGCTGCGGAACACGGCTATTCGATCTATGAATGGACGCATCCTTCGCTCGGCAAGCTGCTGATCGCCGTGGGCATCCGCATCTTCGGCATGACGCCGTTCGGCTGGCGGTTCTCGGGCACCCTGTTCGGCGTGTTCATCCTCGCGGTGCTGTATGTGCTTTCAAAGCGCATCTTCCGCCGCACGGATTTCGCGCTCGTTTCGACGGGAATCATGGCGGTCGACTGCATGCACTTTGCGCAGACGCGCATTGCGACGATCGACGTCTATGCGCTGTTCTTTACGCTTCTGATGTTCCTCTTCATGTTCGACTACATTTCGGAGGACTTCGAAGCGCGTCCGTTCGGGAAAAAGCTGCTTACGCTGGGGCTTTCGGGGCTCGCGTTCGGGCTCGGCGCGTCGTCTAAGTGGACGTGCTTCTATTCCGGCGCGGGGCTTGCCGTGCTGTATTTCGGCGATTTGATTTACAATTTCGTTCGCATGCAGAAGAAACGGTACGATACGCCCAAGGAGGAGCGCAAAAAACTGCCGGTCAACGTGTTTGCGTACCTGCCGGTCGTGTTCGCGCTGATCGTGATTGTGCTGTATGTTCTGAAAGGGAAGCGCGGCGGAAACTGGTACGAGCTGCTTCTGAACAGCAAGCTGATGCTTGCGCTGCTTGCCGCAGTGATCGCCGCAGCGATTTCCGCAGTTTTGTTCCGACGCAGCATGCGTAAGCGCAACGATGTCGATCTGTCGCTCAACGATCTTTTGATGACGCCGGTCTGGTGCTGCCTGTTCTTCATCGTGATTCCCGCGGTATTGTACATTGTCACCAACTACTGCTACTATATCTCCAAGGATTGCGACACGTTCGCGAAGTGCATCAAGGTCCTGTGGGACGAGCAGATCAGCATGTACAACTATCACAGCAAGCTTGTTGCCACGCACCAGTGCCAGTCAATGTGGTATCAGTGGCCGCTTGCACAAAAGTCCGTCTGGTTCTATGCGGGCTATCCCGAGGCGAACGGCGTGCGGCTGCTGTCCAACATTTCCAGCACCGGCAATCCGGCGGTATGGTACGTATCGGCGTTCGGTACGGTGTTCGCCGTCGTCGAATGGTTCAAGAATCCCGACTGCCGCAAAGATCGCGCGTTTGCATTGGTGATCGTCGGCATCCTTGCAGGACTGTTGCCGTGGGCGCTCGTCACCCGCTGTGTGTTCCTGTATCACTACTTCTCGACGCTGCCGTTCGTCATGCTGATGACGCTGCTGCTCCTGCTGTACGCGGAGAAAAAGTATCCGCGCCTTGCCCGGCTCAAGTGGATCTGGCTTGCCGTTGCGGCGGTCGAATTCGTGCTGATGTATCCGGCGATCTCGGGACTGCCCGTGCCGTACGGATACGCGAAGTTCATAGAAAACGTGCTTGCCGTTTTCGGAAAGGTGTACTATGTCGGCGTCTGACGGAAAAAAGAGCTTTGTACAGCTTCTGAAATTCGGGTTGATCGGCGTGTCAAATACACTGCTCGACCTTCTCGTGACGTTCGTGCTCAACGCGATCTTCGGCGTCTATTATCTTGCAAAGATCGTCGGCTATGCCTGCGGCATCGCCAACAGCTACTTTTGGAATTCGCGCTGGACGTTCCGCGAGGAGCGTAAGCGCGACGCGCGCGAGATCGTCACGTTCATTGCGGTCAACCTTGTCACGCTCGGACTGTCGCTGCTGCTGCAGTGGGTGTTCCGCGATAAACTCTGTCTTGACGCGTGGTGGATGGGCTTTGCGGGCGAGAACTTTTTCACGAAGCTCCTGAACGGCGAGCGCTTCTGCCTGCTGCTGTCGAGCGGCATTGCGCTGTTGGTGAACTTTGTCGGCAACAAGCTGTTTGTGTTCAAAAAGAAGGAATCGGAGCATTCCGAACCGACGGAGGAATAACGATGCTCGCAAAGGTGGAAAGCTACGGTCTTGTCGCGTTGAACGGGTTCCCCGTGACAGTCGAAACGGACATTTCGAACGGCAGTCCGGCGTATGAAACGGTCGGGCTTCCCGACGCCGCGGTCAAGGAATCGAAGGAACGCGTCTATGCGGCGATCCGGCATTCCGGCTTTGCGTTTCCGTCTGTCGCGCGCATTACGGTCAACCTGGCGCCTGCCGATCTCAAGAAGGAAGGTGCGGTTTACGATCTGCCGATCGCGCTGTCGATTCTCGAGGCGAGCGGCGTGCTGCCGTCCACGCCTGCGGGTATGATTGTCCTCGGCGAGCTTGCGCTGGACGGCGCGGTACGTCCGATCTCCGGCATTCTGCCGATGCTGATCGACGCCTTCGATAAGGGCTATTCCGTCTTTTACGTTCCGCAAGAAAATGCGTCGGAGGCGGCGTATATCCGCGGCGCAACGGTCTATCCGGTCGAAAGCCTTGCGGCGCTCGTCCTGCATCTGCGCGGCACGGCGCCGATTGCGCCGGCGGTTCCGCACGCCTTTACGGGCGGCACGCATCGAAATGCCGTCGATTTTTCCGAGATCCGCGGTCAGGGCGCGGCGAAGCGCGCGGCGGAAATCGCCGTCGCGGGCAATCACAACATCCTTCTGTGCGGAACGCCGGGCAGCGGCAAGACGATGCTTGCCCGCGCGATTCCCTCGATCCTGCCGGATATGACGTTCGAGGAAGCGCTCGAAACCACCAAGATCCATTCGATCACCGGCGCAATGAAGGGGACGGAGGGGCTGATCACAGAGCGCCCTTTCCGCGCGCCGCATCACGGCGCGAGCGCGGCGTCCCTGATCGGCGGCGGTCCGCGCGCAATGCCCGGCGAGATCAGCCTTGCGCACAACGGCATACTGTTTCTGGATGAGCTGCCGGAATTTCAGCGCAACGTGCTAGAAGCGCTGCGTCAGCCCTTGGAGGACGGCACAGTTACGGTCAGCCGTGCAGCGGTGACGGCGACGTATCCCGCAAGATTCCTGCTCGTCGCGGCGATGAATCCGTGTCCGTGCGGCAACTACGGCTCACGCATCAAGCCATGCACCTGCACGACGGCGCAGATCAAGCGCTACGCCGGCCGTATTTCGGGGCCGTTGCTGGATCGCATCGACCTGCACATCGAGATGACCGAGGTCGGCTATCGCGAGATTTCCGACCGCAAACCGGCGGAACCCTCCGAATCCGTGCGTACGCGCGTTTCTGCGGCGCGCGAACGGCAGCGCGAACGCTTTTTAAACGACGGTATCCGTACAAACGCCGAGATGAACGGTCCGCTGATTCGGCGTTGCTGCAACCCGACCGGCGAGTCCGAACGGCTTCTGAAGGACGCATTTCAAAAATTGCAGCTTTCTGCGCGTGCCTATCAGCGCGTTTTGAAGGTTGCGCGGACGATTGCGGACCTTGCGCAGTCCGAAACGATCCTGCCCGAACACTATGCAGAGGCGATCCAGTATCGCAACATTTCGATGCTCGGTCAGCTTTGATTGAACCGGCTTTTCACCGCACGGGAACTTCCGTGCGGCATATTTGTTTCCGAATTGTCACAATTGCATATATAAATATAGTTGAAATCGCAAAACCTTCGTGTTATGATAGACGCCGAAGACTTTTCGAAACGGGGGAAAGGCGCGCGATGGACGAAACAACGCGGCTGTGGCTGTGGCTGAACTATGCGTTGAACCGCAGTCCGAAGCGGTTCTATGAGATTCTTTCGCGCTTTGACGCGATCGAGGAAGCGTATGACGCGGTAAGAAAGGGCGACTTTTCAGAGCTTGCGGACGAGCGCGACGTCGTGCGCGAACGGTTGGTCACAGCAGCGGAGCCTGCCTTTCTGGATCGTTACTGCGCATGGATTGAAAAGAACGGCGTTACGGTCGTCACGCCTGCGTCCGATGAATACCCGTCGCTGCTCCAGGAGATCTACGATCCGCCGTCAGTGCTGTTTGTGAAGGGTAAGCTCCCGAAGGAACTGTCGATGCCGATCGCAATGGTCGGTTCCAGAAACTGTACATCCTACGGGCGCGACGTTGCGGCGCTGTTGGGCGAACAGCTTTCCGAACGCGGCGCGACGGTTGTCACCGGACTTGCCGCCGGTATTGATACCGCGGCTGCAAGAGGCGCGCTTAAGGCAAACGCTTCGGCGTGTCCGGTGATCGGGGTGCTTGGCTGCGGCATCGATCAGGTCTATCCGAAGGAGAATGCGGCGCTGTTTGAGGAAATAGTCGTGCGCGGTGCGATCGTCACCGAGTTTTTGCCGAAAACGCCGCCGGTCGCCGCGAACTTTCCGGTGCGCAATCGCATTGTGTCCGGCATGTCGAGAGGCGTCGTCGTCATCGAGGCGGCGGAGCGCAGCGGCACGTCGATCACTGCGGACTGCGCACGGGAACAGGGACGCGAGGTCTTTGCGGTGCCGGGGCGGATTACCGATCCGATGAGCGTCGGTACGAACCGCATGCTTGTGCGCGGCGAGGCAAAACCGGTCACGTGCGCGGCGGATATCCTTACGGAATTCTGCGACAACGCGGGCGACGACGTTCTGAACGGCGCGGCAAAGCGGGTGACGTTTACCGCGCTCGGCGAGATCGGACAGGAGATTTACATGGCGTTGCTGCAGGGGGAAAAGGACGCGGACGAGCTTCTGGATATCATCGAATGCTCCGCGCAGGACCTGAATGCGGCGCTGACGCGGCTGCTGTTTTCCGAAGTCATTCAGCAGCTTCCCGGGCGTATCTACGCGCTCGACACCATACACACGGTCGTGACGTTCGACCAATAAAACAGAGGAGTTCATTATGGCGGAAACGAAACATATACTGGTGATCGTCGAGTCGCCGGCAAAGGCTAAGACCATCGGCAAGTTTTTGGGGAACAAATACAGGGTCGTCGCATCCAACGGTCATGTGCGCGACCTTCCGAAATCGCAGCTCGGCGTCGACGTCGCGCATGCGTTCGCGCCGAAGTACATCACGCTGCGCGGCAGAGGCGACGTGCTCGAGCACATCAAGAAGGAAGCGAAGGATGCAGACAGGATTCTGCTTGCAACGGACCCTGACCGCGAGGGCGAGGCAATCTCCTGGCACCTTGCGCAGGTGCTGAAGATTGATCCGAACAGCGCTTGCCGCATCGAGTTCCATGAAATCACCGCGGCAGCGGTCAAGAGCGCGCTGAAAAAGCCGCGCGCGATCAACATGGATCTTGTCGACGCGCAGCAGGCACGGCGCGTGCTGGACCGCATTGTGGGCTATAAGATCAGTCCGATTCTCTGGGTCAAGATTCGCAAGGGACTGTCCGCGGGCCGCGTGCAGTCGGTAGCAACGCGCATCGTATGCGACCGTGAGGATGAGATCAACGCATTCATTCCGGAGGAATACTGGACACTGAGCGCAAAGCTTCGTGCAAGCGCCAAGAAGACCTTCGACGTGCGTTTCTTCGGCACGGACGGCGTCAAGGTCGATCTGAAAACCGAACAGCAGACCGACGCGATTATACATCGGCTCGGCGACGCGCCGTTTACCGCCGTCGATGTCAAAAAAAGCGAGAAGCGCAAGCATGCCGCCCCGCCGTTCACAACGTCGAGCATGCAGCAGGATGCTTCGCGCAAGCTGAGCTTCACGACCAAGCGCACAATGATGATCGCGCAGCAGCTCTATGAGGGCGTGGAGATCGGTAAGCAGGGGGCGACGGGTCTCATCACCTACATCCGTACCGACTCGGTGCGCATCGCGGATGAAGCGCAGCAGGCGGCGCGCGCATACATCGGCGAAACCTACGGCGATGCATACGTGCCGGGCACGCCGAACGTCTATCAGGGACGCCGCAACGCGCAGGACGCGCACGAGGCAATCCGTCCGACCGACGTTAAAAACGACCCGAAGACCTTAAAGCAATATCTTTCGAGCGATCAGTATAAGCTCTACAAGCTGATTTACGAACGCTTCCTTGCAAGCCAGATGAGCGACGCTGTGGCGGAGCAAACCGCTGTAACGTTCGATGCAAACGGCGTGCAGTTCCGGGCGACCGGTTCGCACACACTGTTTGCGGGATACTCCGCGGTGTACACCGAGGGAAGGGATACAGAGGAAGAGGAACTTGTACAGCTGCCTTCGATCGCGGAGGGAGAGCAGTTTCAAAAGGAATCGCTCGATCCGCAGCAGAAGTTCACGCAGGCGCCGGCGCGCTACACCGAAGCGACGCTCGTGCGCACGCTCGAGGAAAAGGGAATCGGCCGCCCGTCTACCTATGCGCCGACGATCTCGACGGTCGTCGACCGCGGCTACATCATGCGCGAGAAGAAAGCGCTTGTACCGACCGAGCTCGGCTTTGCCGTCACGGGTCTCATGAAGCAGAGCTTTCCGGATATCGTGAACATCGCGTTCACCGCGAACATGGAGGAGGAGCTCGCCTCCGTCGAGGACGGTTCCGAACACTGGCAGGATGTGGTCGGCGAATTCTACGGTCCGTTCATGGAGACGGTCGACACCGCCGAAAAGAACGTCGAAAAGATACAGATTCCCGACGAAGTATCCGATGTCCCGTGTGAGAAATGCGGCGCGATGATGGTCTATAAGATGGGACGCTTCGGCAAGTTCCTTGCTTGCCCGAACTTCCCGACCTGCCGCAACACAAAATCGATCGTCGAAAAGATCGAAAGCGTCGTGTGCCCGAAGTGCGGCGCGGCGATCGTCAAAAAGCGCGGCAAAAAGAAGGTCTTTTACGGCTGTGAGCGTTATCCGGACTGCGATTTCGTGAGCTGGGATATGCCGGTACAAACGCCGTGCCCGAAGTGCGGCGGCATGATGGTGCAAAAGCACGGGCAAAACGGCACATACATCATGTGCATGGACCCGAACTGCAAGGCGATTCTGAGACGGACCAAGAAGACCGATGAATAAACCGAACGTGACCGTCGTCGGCGCGGGACTTGCCGGCGCGGAAGCGGCGTACCGGCTGCTTTCGAACGGCTATCCGGTCACGCTGTACGAAATGAAACCGCAAAAACGCACCCCCGCGCACAAAAGCGACGGGTTTGCGGAGCTCGTATGTTCGAACTCGCTGCGCTCCGACCGGCTCGAAAACGCCGTCGGACTCTTAAAGGAGGAGATGCGAGCGCTCGGCTCACTTGTCATACGGGCAGCGGATGCAACACGCGTTCCTGCGGGCGGTGCTCTGGCGGTCGACCGCGACGGATTTTCGGCATATATTACCGAAACGCTCAAGGCGTTTCCGCATCTGACGCTCGTTTCGGAGGAGGTCACAGAGCTTCCCGCGGGTCCCGCGATCGTGGCGAGCGGTCCCTTGACGAGCGACGCGCTTTCGGCGGCGATCGAACGGCGGTGCGGCAAAAGCCTGCATTTTTACGATGCGGCGGCGCCGATCGTAACCTATGATTCTCTGGAGCACGATCGCATCTTTGCGGCGTCGCGCTACGATCGCGGCAGCGATTATCTCAACTGCCCGATGACGCGCGAGGAATACTTTGCCTTTTATCGCGCACTTGTCGCGGCGGAAACCGCCGAACTGCATGCCTTTGAGACGCCGCGCGTGTTCGAGGGCTGCATGCCGGTCGAGGTCATGGCAAAGCGCGGCGAACTGACGCTTGCCTACGGTCCGTTGAAGCCGGTCGGACTTACGTACAACGGCACACGCCCGTTTGCGGTGGTGCAGCTTCGGCGTGACAATGCCGAAGGCACGCTTTATAACATCGTCGGATTCCAGACCAATCTGAAGTTTCCCGAGCAAAAGCGCGTGTTCGGCCTGATCCCGGGGCTCAAGCATGCGGAATACGCGCGTTACGGCGTGATGCATCGCAACACATTCCTGGAATCCCCGAAACTTCTGTATTTCGATTATTCCCTGAAAACCGATCCGCTGCTGTTCTTTGCGGGGCAGATGGCCGGTGTCGAGGGCTATGTGGAATCTGCGGCAAGCGGACTTCTGGCGGCAATCGAACTCATTGAGAAAATGGAAGGCAGGGAGCCCATCGATTTTACGTCCGAGACTGCGATCGGTTCGCTCGGACACTATGTTTCCGAATACAACGGCAGAGATTTTCAGCCGATGAACATCACCTTCGGCATCATGGAACCGCTTTCGGAACGCGTGCGTTCAAAGCAGGAACGCGGACAGCGGCTTTCCGAACGGGCGCTCGAACGGGTGCGGATGCTGAAAACAGAACATGATTTATGAGGAGGTACTTCCGATGGAGCAATTGAAAGGGACCACCATCGTTGCGGTCAAGCGTGACGGCGTCACCGCCATTGCGGGCGACGGGCAGGTTACGATGGGACAGCAGGCGATCATGAAGGCGCATGCCAAGAAGGTGCGCCGTCTCTACCACGACCGCGTGGTCGTGGGCTTTGCAGGCTCGGTTGCAGACGCGTTCACGCTGTGCGACCGGTTTGAAGCGAAGCTTGAAATGCACGGCGGCGCGTTGAAACGCGCGGCGATCGCGCTCACGCAGGACTGGCGCAGCGACAAGGTCATGCGGCAGCTGGAGGCGATGATGATCGTTGCGGACAAGGACGATCTTCTGATCCTCTCCGGTACCGGCGAAGTGGTCGAGCCGGACGACGACATTGCGGCGATCGGCTCCGGCGGGCTGTACGCGCTTGCGGCGGCGAAAGCATTGAAGGAGCACACCAATATGGATGCGGAAGCGATCGCAAAGGAAGCGCTGCGCATTGCGGGTACGATCTGCATCTTCACCAACGGCAACATTCACGAGGAGGTGATCCGTCCGTGACCCCGAGAGAGATCGTAAATGCTCTGGACCGCTATATCATCGGTCAGGACGAAGCCAAGCGCGCGGTTGCGATCGCGCTCAGAAACCGTTACAGACGCAGCTGCCTTTCTCCGGAGCTGCGCGAGGAGATTACGCCCAAAAACATCATCATGCTCGGACCGACCGGCGTCGGCAAGACCGAGATCGCAAGGCGGCTTGCAAAGCTCGTCGACGCGCCGTTCATCAAGGTCGAAGCGTCGAAGTACACCGAGGTCGGTTATGTCGGCCGCGACGTTGAAAGCATGATCCGCGATCTCGTGGAGGAGTCCATTCGACTCACCAAGCAAAAACGCATGGACCGCGTCAAAGAGCCCGCGGAAGCGGCAACCGAGCAGCGGCTCGTCGACCTTCTGATGCCCGGGCAAAAGAAACAGCAGCGGCAGGTAAATCCGCTCCAGTTTCTGCTCGGCAGCGGTCAGCCGCAGCCCGAGGAACCTAAGCCCACCGAGGAGGAGCAGGCGGCGCGCAGAACTCTGCGTGAACAGACGCTGGACCGGCTCAGAAGAGGGCTTTTGGAGAAGGAGATCGTCGAGCTCGAGGTCGAGGAAAGCGCGACCGCGATGATGTTCGGCGCGGGCGGCATGGAGATCAGCATGGGTGACATGCTCGGCGATATCCTGCCGAAAAAGAAAAAGATCAAAAAGATGCCGGTCGAGCACGCAAGAAAGGTCATCCTGCAGCAGGAATCCGAAAAGCGCATCGACCCCGACGACGTGAATCGCGAAGCACTCGAAAACGCAGAGCAGAACGGCATTATCTTTCTCGACGAGATCGACAAGATCGCGGGCAACGCAAACCACATGGGCGCGGACGTCTCAAGAGAAGGCGTGCAGCGCGACATCCTGCCGATTGTCGAGGGTACCACGGTCGCCACAAAGTACGGACCGGTCAAGACGGATTTCATTTTGTTCATCGGCGCGGGCGCATTCCATGTGGCGAAGGTCACCGACTTGATTCCGGAACTGCAGGGTCGTTTCCCGATCCGCGTGACGCTGAAGGACCTCACCGAGGACGATTTCTATGCGATTCTCACGCAGCCGGAAAACGCG
>JAEEGL014632040.1_pt1 | contig 20975 bp, 19 predicted proteins | sample 9134231 | NCBI WGS metagenome assembly JAEEGL01 (sample SAMN16246548, study PRJNA631951) | gut metagenome | biome: gut microbiome; feature: rumen; material: fiber-attached | host: Bos | place: Iran: Karaj | collected 2018-10
AAAAGAGATGCCCCGTGGAAGGCATCTCTTTCCCGTATATCGAAAGGAGAATCATCTCATCTCCTCAGGTTACTGTATGTACTGTAGGTGTGAAGCGCCTGGCGCATCATCTCGGTAGCTCCGGAAGGAGTGTAGATATCGTGGATCTCCAATAATACTTCCTTCTTGGCTTCCTGCTTCTTTTCTTTCGCTTCTTCTTCTTTTTTCTTTTTCGATTTGCTCCTGTCGTAGGTCGACATGGAGGCCATTATGATCGGGGAAATCTGACTGATTGCCATAACCTCCACCTCCTTGTGTCAGTTTGGTACGTTTCCGGTAACTTCTGTCTTTCGCGTCATGCTTTCTACTTATATTATCGGACAATTTCCATAAAACTTTAGTATTTTCTGCAAAAGAAAAGGGAACCCGATTTCCGGGTTCCCTTTGAGATCATTTTTGAAACATTCAAAACATTTTATACAATTCCCTGTGCCTTCATGGCATCTGCAACCTTCAGGAAGCCGGCAATGTTTGCACCGGTGACATAGTCACCTTCCTTGCCATACTTCTTGGCTGCTTCGGAAATGTTCTTGTAGATGTTAACCATGATTCCCTGAAGCTTTGCATCAACCTCTTCGAAGGTCCAGCTCAGTCTCTCGGAGTTCTGGCTCATCTCCAGCGCGGAGGTAGCAACACCGCCGGCGTTGGATGCCTTACCGCAGATGAAGAGAACACCGTTCTCCTGGAAGTACTTGGTAGCATCAATGGTGGTGGGCATGTTAGCGCCTTCGCAGACAGCCTTTACGCCGTTTGCAACCAGTGCCTTTGCATCCTCCAGATCCAGCTCGTTCTGAGTTGCGCAGGGAAGAGCCACATCACACTTGATGTTCCATACGCCGTGCTCGCCGTTCTTCTTCTCGTGATACTCAGCGCTCTTGCGGGCTGCTGCGTACTCGGTCAGACGTGCGCGCTTCACTTCCTTCACCTCACGGAGAAGCTCTACATCGATTCCTTCGGGATCATAGATCCAGCCGGTGGAATCGGAGCAGCTCACAACCTTAGCGCCCAGCTGTTCAGCCTTCTGGATCGCATAGATGGCAACGTTACCTGCACCGGAGACAACAACGGTCTTGCCCTTCAGATCATCGTTGTGATCCTTCAGGAGCTCCTGGGTGATGTAAACCAGACCATAGCCGGTAGCCTCGGTTCTGGCAAGGGATCCGCCATAGGACAGGCCCTTACCGGTGAGAACGCCCTCATAGAGGCCGGTCAGTCTCTTGTACTGGCCATACATATAACCGATCTCACGAGCGCCGGTTCCGATGTCACCTGCGGGAACGTCGGTGTCAGCGCCGATGTACTTATACAGCTCGGTGATGAAGCTCTGGCAGAAAGCCATAACCTCACGATCAGATTTGCCCTTGGGATCGAAATCGGAGCCACCCTTGCCGCCGCCGATGGGAAGGCCGGTGAGGGAGTTCTTGAAGATCTGCTCAAAACCAAGGAACTTGATGATACCAAGATTTACGGAAGGATGAAGCCGGAGACCTCCCTTGTAAGGTCCGATGGCGGAATTGAACTGGATTCTGTATCCGTTATTCACCTGAACCTGACCCTTGTCATCAACCCAGGGAACTCTGAACAGGATCTGTCTCTCGGGGGTGGTCAGACGCTCGAGAAGAGCCTCTCTGCGATACTCCTCCTCATTTGCCTCGATGACTACACGAAGGGATTCCAGTACTTCCTTAACTGCCTGGTGAAACTCAGGCTGAGAAGGGTTCTGCGCTACGACGCGATCATAAATCTCATCAACGTACGACATTTCCTAACTTCCTCCTTAAACATTTATTCTTTTGGTTTTTGTACTTTGAGATGGAACTCAAGCACATCTGTTGCCAATTATATATCATTATGCGTGTATACACAAATACTATTTTATGCATTTCTTGATTTATTTTAACCTGTATTTGATCTGTATTTTTATTTTACGGATTCATCTTTCTTGGCATAATCGAGTAGGCTGACTCCTACTCGATTTCGCATGCTACACTTACGCACTTCGTGCTCCATGTTCTTACGCCCGGCAAATGGATTTGCATGCAAGCATGCATCCGCTTGCCGGGCTTATGCTACAAAAAAGGACCGCCCTTTCGGACGGTCCTCTGAGTTCCATTCTTTAGTTCTCGGTTACGTAATCTTCAATGATGTACGCGATCTGGCCGTTATACTTGATCTGATACCAGCCATTCTCATGCTTCACATACTCAACCTTCTCACCCTCCGGCAGAACACCCAGGCGATCGGCGCCGGTGTCTGCTGCGGAACGGACATTGACGGTGGAGGTAGTAGTTACGGTTCCTGCTGTCTCAACACTGTCAGCACTCTGAACCAGGCTCAGATAGCTGCTCTTGATGAAGCCTTCTGCGTTGTTGTAGATGACCTTGGTCCAGCCGTTTACCAGCACTTCAACGACTTCCAGCTTGGTACCGCCGGAAACCTTGCCCAGCTTATCCGCTTTCTCGGAATCGGAAGCACGGACGTTTACAGTGGTGGTAGTGGTGGCATATTGAGGTTCCTGAACCACAGGTTCCTCTGCAACAGGCTCCTCCGTCACGGGAGTCTCCTCAGTCACTTCTGTTTCGGTTCCTTCCTCGTTCTCGACAGGAGCCTCCTCACTTGCGTTCATGGCTGCAAGCTTCTCACCGACTGCAGTGTTCACCAGGGTATCCATCTCGGACAGATACTCCAGCAGCTCGGGATGCTCAAGAACTGCTTCGTTGTACTCAACTGTAACGCGGTTGTTCAGTTCCACCACATCATCCTGAGATGCGACTCTAGAGATGTAGGCATTCTCTTCTTCCGTCAGCTCGCCGTTGACGATGTAATAGGATCCGTTCTCGTTCATGCAGACATAGAATCCGCGGTAATCGGGAAGCGGAGTCTCGGGATACGCATCGAAGGTCACCTGACAGTAAACATAGACGATGAAGGAATTCTCCACGGGGCCCTGCTGGGTGTAGATCTCCACCACATTGTAGCTCAGGTACTGTGCCTGCTCTTCCATCTGCAGGAGCTTCTTCTCCTCCATCAGATCGCAAAGGGTCTGGATGGTGTCCATATCACCGTCGGACAGACACTGGTAATACTGACGAAACAGTTCTTCAATGGCAGACTCGGCATTCTCGGTCAGAGGAATATCCGTATCCTCCGGCTCTGTCTCACCCTCTTCCGAGGTGGGTACCACGATCTCTTCCGGCTCGATCACAGCGGGAGCCTCAGCGCGGTTACGTGCGTTCAGTGCAATAGCTACCGTGATAGCTGCCAGGACCAGGATGAGAGCGGGAAAAATGATCTTGGCATACTTCTTGATAAAGGTCAAAATCTTAGCAAAAATCTGGTTCATAAATACCCCTTTAAATCCAATTCCGAATGTGATCTCCCCAAATCCTCATCGGAAACATTTTTACATAAATTGAGGCCTGTTGATCAGGCCTCATACTTGAGGTGATGTAAATGCAACCGACAGGAATCGAACCTGCATTAAAGGCGTCGGAGGCCTCCGTTCTATCCGTTAGACTACGGTTGCTCTCTAAATTATTACGATTTTGTTACATCACCTAGAGCATATTATCACAAAAGCGGTTTCATGTAAACCAAAAACTGTCGTTACGTTTCATTTTTTTCACGGCTCTCCGGGGAGCGTTTCCCCGGAGTCCGCTTTTCATCGGTGTTTGTGTTCGTTATGCGATACGAACTTTTCCTTCACTCCTGTCATAAAAATACAAGGTATCGGAAAGAACCTCCGGTGCATGTACCTGTGTCCGGTTCACCTCACAGATGAGCTGGCGCAGAAAGTCCGCATCCGGCACCAGATTTTCCGGCAATGCGATCACCTCATGGACGGAGCTGGGAAGCAGATACAGGTTACTGCCCTCCTTCTCAGACAGTTCATGCAATACTCTGGGGTAAAGGATGGCACTTGCCCCGTTGACTCTGCGCTGATTGCTGATGATGGTCATGGGAGAATTCGCCGCATCCGCCAGTACCGCCGGATTGTCTCCCACCAGCGCTTTCATGGTCTCCAGCATGGACTGGATCTCACTCTGAAACAATTCAGGAGTGTTCCTCAGGGCCAGCTTCATCAATTCCTCCGTATTGGTCTGCCATCTTTCCATATGATTGTTGTGGATCAGGATAGAGCCATCCCCGATCTCCTCCCCGTGATAGGCATAGAAAAAGACGATGGAGAGATCCAGAAAGGGAATATTGGGAATATCCTGCAGCAGGTCCTCATTTCGCTCCGTATTGATGAGTCGGAAACAGATGCGATCCTTTACCTCCTCAAAATGTTCGAAAAAGCTGATGTCCACATCACGACTGACAGATCCCCGATTGAAATCCGCAAGAATACTCTGCATCACATCTCCGAAGATCTCTCCCTCCTCATAGCGCTCATGATATCCGTTCAGATAGATGGTGGGCGCCACATTCTGGGATTCCTTCCGGATCATCAGTCCCATCAGCTTTGTTCCGTTATTCTTCAGTACTTCCTGGGTCCGGATCTGATACTCATCGCCGAGCACCTCCCCAACCGCCTTTTCCACTTTTGTTGTAAAATCCTTTAATTCCATAGAGTAATAAAACCTTTCTTTATTAATGAATTGAAATAGTGCTCGAATGAGCAAGACCCCAAAGGGGACAAGAATGTCAGCCACTGCAGACGGACTGACGGCAAAGAAAAAAGCAACGACAGGGATCCTGTCGTTGCTTTATAAGCAGAAAGATAAATTTGTCGAGTTATACTCTGGACAGATACTCTCCGGTTCTGGTGTCGATCTTAATGACGTCACCCTGGTTTACGAAGAGGGGAACCTGTACCTGAGCACCGGTCTCAACAGTAGCAGGCTTGGATGCACCGGTAGCGGTATCGCCCTTGAATCCGGGCTCGGTATCGGTGATCTCCAGCTCTACGAAGAGAGGGGGCTCGATGGAGAAGATGTTTCCGTTGTGGCTGCAAACCTTGCAGAACTCGTTCTCCTTAACAAACTTCATTGCATCGCCTACCATATCCTGGCTCAGTGCAACATCTTCATAGGTCTCGGAATCCATGAAGTGATACATGTCGCCATCATTGTAGGTGTACTGCATATCCTTCCGGTCGATACGTGCCTGAGGGAACTTCTCGGTGGGACGGAAAGTCTTCTCTACCACACCGCCGTTCTTGATATCCTTGAGCTTGGTGCGCACGAATGCAGCTCCCTTACCGGGCTTTACGTGCTGGAACTCAAGTACCTGATAAACAGTGTTATCGATTTCAAGAGTAACACCGTTTCTGATATCTCCTGCAGAAATCATTTTGTAATCCTCCTAAATTGTAAGCGCGAAATAATCCTGTTACAGTTTATACGAAGTGGGTTCACTTTTCAACCACTTTCCGATAAAATTTTTCACTTTTCTTTTGTGTTGATTATATAGTCAATTGCCTGAAGATATCCGTCAAGACCCTGTCCGTAGATCTGATGATCGCATACTTCCTTCGTCACGGAAATCTTTCGGAATTCTTCCCGGGCGGTGATATCGGAAATGTGCACTTCCACCTTGGGAACCACGATGCTTGCCAGCGCATCCCGGATGGCATAGCTGTAATGGGTAAAGGCTCCCGGATTGATGACGATGCCATCGGTACCGTCAAAATAAGACTCCTGGATCCGGTCGATGATGGCACCCTCGTGATTGCTCTGGAACTGCTCCACTTCAATGCCGCAGTCCCTGGCCTTCTGCTGCAACAGATTCAGAAGGTATTCAAAATCCTGCGTTCCGTATACCGCCTTCTCACGGATACCAAGGAAATTCAGATTCGGTCCGTTGATCACCAGTATTTTCATTTCTTTTCCGCTCCATTTCCGGTCCCGGCCTCTGCCTTCAGATAGCCGGTCTCTGTCAGATAATCCACGATCTCTTCCACCACTTCCGTGTGCTTTTTCTCATCCACATCCACGATGAGATCCGCACAGCGCTCATAGGCAGGTCCCCGCTCCTTCAAAAGTTTCCGGATCCGCTCCAGGGGGTCCTCACATTGAAGAAGGGGTCTGGAAGTGTCTCCCCTCAGTCTCTCGTATACGGTCTCGGGACGGATCCGAAGATAGATCACCGTGCCGCACTTTCGGATCAAAGGTTGATTTTGAAGCTGTACCGGCGTGCCGCCCCCGAGGGAGATGATCCGTCTGGAAAACTTTCCGGACGCGATCTCCCGGAGCAGATCCGTCTCCTTCCGTCGAAACGCCCCCTCTCCCTGTTCCGCAAAGATCTCGGAGATGGTCTTGCCGGCTCTGGCTTCAATGATCTTATCCGTGTCATCCACCGGCATCTGCAGCCGGTAGGAAAGCCGGAGTCCCATGGAAGTCTTTCCGCTTCCCATAAATCCGATGAGGATCAGATGCTCCTGCTTCGGATAATCTGTCTTTTTCCGTTGCTTACTCATCCTTACCTCCCCATAGACTTCTGCAGAACATCGTACGTCTCCAGTGCCAGTTCTTCGGAGACAGAGCTTCCGGTCCAGAGTTCATAAGCGATGATCCCCTGATACAGAAGCATCCGGAGGCCGTTATAGGCATTCGCTCCCGCAGCCTTGCAAAGCTTCATGAACTTCGTCTCCGCGGGATTAAAGATCAGATCATATCCGGTGCCCACCCGTTCAAAAAAGGCGGGGGCCTCAATGACGCAGGCATCTGTGTTGGGGCTCATGCCCACGCTGGTGGCCTGGATCACAAGATATTTCCGGTCCGGCAGCCGGTTCACATCCGGCAGGGAAAGGGCTCTCGCCACCATCCGTCCGCAGACCCGGTTCACTTCGTCCGCCAAATCCTCCGCCTTGTCCGTACTGCGATTGATGAGGGTAATGCTTGCAGCACCGTACTCCGCCAGCATCATGGCAACCGCCCTTGCTACACCTCCGGCTCCAAGGATCAGCACATCTTCATCCTTGATCTTTACACCTTCACTTTGCATTGCCCGGTACAATCCCGGCATGTCGGTGTTGTATCCCTTGTATCCGTCTTCCGTGCGGACCAGGGTGTTCACGGCGCCGATCTTCTTCGCCAGAGGATCGATATCGCTGAGGAACGGGATCGCATCGGATTTATAAGGAACCGTCACATTCAGTCCCAGCAGGTTCAATGCGAAAGCACCCTTTACCGCATCCTCCAGCCGTCCGGTCTCCACATGAAACGGCACATACACCAGATCCGTTCCGGTGCGCTCCGCCAGATGATTGTGAATGGCCGGGGACATGGTATGCTCCACCGGATTCCCGATCAGTCCGCAAACTCTGCTGGTACCCTTTACCTGATTCATGTCTCGGATTCCTTTCTGGTCTTTCTGTGATAAAAGAACAAAACAATGGCTTCCAATCTGCGCTTCAACACGATCTGGATCTCTTCCTTCGGATGGATGGGCTTCGTCAGGATGGTCACGATGCCGGTGCGCTTTGCTCCCCACACATCCGTAAAGAGCTGGTCTCCCACAAAGAGGGTGGTGCCTGCCTCCGTCCCCATGAGCCTCATGGCTTCCATGTATCCCTTCCGGGATGGCTTTCCTGCTTTGTAGATGTAGCGGGAATGCACCTCGTCCGCGAAGGACTTCACCCGGGGTTCCTTGTTGTTGGACAGAAGAACCGTATCAAACCCGATGCCGTGAAGCCGGTCAAAAAGGGCCACCGCGCGGTCTGTGGCAGGTGCTCCGTGAGGAACCAGTGTGTTATCAATATCATAGATGATGCCCCGGTATCCGATCTCATACAGTGCCTCATAATCAATGTCATAGGCACTGTCCTGCTCCCGGTCCGGATAAAAACGTTCCAGAAAACTCATTTTCAAACCTCTTATTGCGAACAAAAAGCTCTCTCATTATAATCTATTTTGGTGGGATTGAAAACCGAAAGGAACAGCTTTTCCCACAAAATAAAGGATTCGGAGGCTGACATGGAAGAAAGACTCAGACATTATCTGAACGATCTGGAGAAGATCACCGAAAAGGGGGACCACCTGAGTCCCGATGAAAAACAGAAATACAGAGAAGAAGCTTTGATCCAGATCGGCTGGTTTCAGCACGAACGTCTTGTGCATCTCATCGTCACGGTACTCTTTTCCATCATGACACTTCTGTCTGTTTTTGGATTCATTCTCTTCGGACAGATGAGCCTGCTACTTCTGATCCTGTTATTTATGAGTCTGCTGATCCCCTATATCCGGCATTATTACATTCTGGAAAACGGAGTTCAGAAGCTCTATACCTGCTACGATAAGCTTAAGTAAATTTTTTGAATGATTCGCACAAAACGGGGTTCACGAATCCAGCCGAAATCAGTATAATAACCATGTATGTCCCAAGGAGAAAGGAGGATTCGTATGGACGAGAACAACGAACTGGACCAGAACCAAAACTATGTAGAAGAAGTGTTGGAAGTCCTGCGAAGTAACCTTTCCAACGAAGAACTTCTGGACAAACTGTCGGACTACCATGAAAACGATATTGCCGATGCCTTCATTCAATTGACACCGGCGGAGCGTGCACTCCTCTATCCCATCCTGGGTGCGGAACGCGTCTCCGAAATCTTCTCTTACATCGAAAACCCTCAGGAATACCTGATGGAGCTGGAACTGGAGAAGGCAGCCAAAGTCATCGAGAACATGGACTCCGATGACGCTGTCGATATCCTGGAAGATCTGGATGAATCCACTCAGCAGCAGCTGATGGAAAAGATGGACGATGAAGCTGCCAGCGACATCCAGATGATCCGTTCCTACGATGAGGATGAGATCGGTAGTCTGATGACCACCAACTTCATCGAGATCAAGAACACCCTGACCATTCGGGAAGCCATGCGTGAGCTGGTGAAACAGGCCGGGGAAAACGATAACATCTCCACCATCTATGTTACGGATGCAAACGATGAGTTCTACGGAGCCATCGACCTGAAGGATCTGATCATCGCCAGAGATTATGTGGCTCTGGAAGAACTGATCTCCACTTCCTATCCTTATGTTGCCGATCATGCCATCATCTCCGATGTCATTGAACGCATCAAGGACTACGCCGAGGATTCCATCCCCGTGCTGGACGATAAGAACCATCTTCTGGGAATCATCACCGCCCAGGATATCGTGGATGTTGTCGATAACGAGTTGGGTGAAGATTACGCAAAGCTGGCAGGTTTGACCGCCGAGGAAGATCTTCACGAAAAGACCATCGAAAGTATGAAAAAGCGTATGCCCTGGCTGCTGATCCTGCTGGTACTCAGCCTGGCTACGGCATCCATTGTAGGTATGTTTGAAGGAGTTGTGGCAGTCCTGCCCGTGGTCATCTCCTTCCAGTCCATGATCCTGGATATGTCCGGTAATGTGGGCACCCAAAGCCTGGCAGTCACCATTCGAGTCCTGGCGGACGAAACCCTTTCCGGATCGCAGAAGATGTTACTGGTCCTCAAGGAAACCAAAGTCGGTATCTTTAACGGCCTGATCCTCGGAGCCCTTGCCCTGAGTCTCATCGGTCTGTACCTGATGGTGTTCCGGGGTCTCGCACCTCAGAACGCATTCCTGATCTCCGGCTGTGTGGGTCTGTCCCTGCTGATCGCCATGATGATCTCCAGTCTGGTGGGAACCGTGGTACCCCTTCTCTTCCATCAGATCGGTGTGGATCCCGCAGCAGCATCCGGTCCCCTCATTACCACCGTGAACGATCTGGTGGCTGTCCTGACTTACTATGGACTGGTTACCTTCCTGCTGATCGATATCTGTCATCTGGATCAGTACATTTAGAAATGATATGGATCGATAAAGAAAGAGCAGAGGATTTTTCCTCTGCTCCTTTTGTTTTTCTGTTTATCTGGATACGATGCGGTTTCGTCCGGTATGCTTTGCCTCATACAGCAGATCATCCACTGTCTTCAGGGCTTCATCCATGGTCTTATACCGGCCGCAGCAGGTGACGCCACCGCTGATGGTCACCACAAGATCCTCGGAATCTGTCCAGTGGATCCGCTCGATCTCCCTGCGCTTCTCTTCCGCTCTGGCGGTTGCTTCCTCCAAACTGCCTGCCCGCATGATGCAGACAAATTCTTCTCCGCCGTAACGGGATACGAACTCTCCGGCAGAATCGGAAATCTTCAGCTGCAGGATTCCGGAGACGGTCCGCAGCACCTTATCACCGAACTGGTGACCGTAGGTGTCGTTCAACTTCTTGAAATGGTCAATATCGTACATGACCAGGAAATACTTCCGAAGCTTCTCGGAATGAACATCCCCAAGCTGAGGATACATCTTTTCCAGTGTCTCATACAGCTTCCGGCGATTGTACAATCCGGTTAATGCGTCCTGCTTCAGGACATCCTTCAACTGTTCCACCAATTCCTGATTTCGTTTCGTCTGGCGCTTGTATTCATCCACCGTGATCATCGTCACAAGGAACAGTGCCAGCGAAGAAATAACAAGGGAAAAATTGAAATCCGCATACCTGGATACCCGATCCATATCCGACCCGTCAAACAGGTAATCACCATATACATAATGGACCCAGATTGCAGCGGATTGAAAGGTCAATCCCGTGATCATGGAGATTCCGCGCATCTTTCCCTTCAGCAGCACTCCGCTGAGGAAGCCTCCCAACACGATGAAGCAGATCGTACCGGTATCCACTCCACCACACAGAAGGAACAGCAATGGAAACAGGATACAGTTAAACAGGAAAACCATGACGATACAAACGGTATTTCCCCATCGGCTGCATAACATCAGAATTCCAAGGATGATCAGGATGATCGAAAAAGCGAATGCCGTATAGGAAGCAATTCCACCCAGTCCTTCCCAGATCGTAGTGAACCCCGCAAAAGCACATGCGGCAGATCCCACGATGATGACCAGCACCAGGATCTTATCTTCCAGTTTTAACTTGTCCCATAAAGCTTTGATAACCTTGTTCATATTACCCCGTAACATTCATGTTTTGCGCCGGATCCCCCAGTCCGCGCATGATTGTGCCGTGCATTTCCGGCAAATGGGTAAATGAAGATTAACATCCTATAAAAAAAGCATCCGACTATACGCCAGATGCTTTGAGAGAACTAGTAACTGGCTGCCTTTTCAGGCCCTTTAGCTTTGCGTCACCGGCTTTCACCGGCTTTGCCCTTCGTAATATATTCAGTTTGGTTTACCCACCGATATCTAATTTACCGCTTTCGCCTGTTAAAATCAAGTGGTCTGATCTTAATTTACTTATAAATTTTGAAATTTAAGTTCTACTTTAGATTTGCATGAATGACCTTGATCAGTTCCTGCCGTGTAAAAGGTTTGGGAACATGAGCATTCATCCCCGCATCCAGTGCGTCCTTCACATCGGATTCGAAGGCATTTGCCGTCATGGCAATGATGGGGATCGCAGCCAGATCAGGATTTTCCAGGGCGCGGATCCTCCGGGTGGCCTCCAGACCGTCCATCACCGGCATGTTCACATCCATCAGCACCAGATCGATATCCCCGGGTTTGGAATACTGTACCCGCTCAATGGCGTTGATACCGTTGTCTGTGGTCAGGATCCGGAATCCGAACTTCGCCAGCACATGCTCCGCCAGCTTCAGATTCAGAGGAGTGTCATCCACCACAAGGATGGTGACATCACTGTAATCCAGGTTCATGGCCTGCTCCACTTCCTGATCCAGGGCGGACTCCGCCTCAGCGGAAGAAACAGGATTCAGCGGCAGTTCGATGATGAACTCCGAACCTTCTCCGGGCTTACTTTGCACATCGATGGATCCGTGCATCAGATTCACCATACTCTTTACGATCAACATGCCGAGACCGGTTCCCTGAGTCTCATGGACAGTGGCAGTCTGCTCACGGGAGAATGCTTCCCAGATATGTTTCTGGAATTCCTCCGACATCCCGATGCCCGTATCCTTCACCCGGATCTCATAGATCAGTTTGTCACTGCGCTTTACAAGCTTTCCAAAGAGAGACACGGTGCCTCCCTCCGGCGTGAATTTATAGGAATTGGACAGCAGGTTCAGGATCACCTGATTGAAACGGAGCTTATCACAGTCCACCGTATCCTCTCCCACCTGGTCCACATCCACCTCAAAACGAAGATGCTTCTCGTCCATCTTTACACGGATCATGTCTGCACACTCCAACAAAAGCTTCCTGATGCTGGCAGGCGACAGGGACAGTTCCATCTTACCGCTCTCAATGCGGCTCATATCCAGAATGTCGTTGATCAGTTTTAACAGATGATCCCCGGCAGAATCGATCTTTTCAAGATAATCCTTCACCTGTTCGGGATGATCCATTTCCTCCATGGCCAGCTTGGAGAATCCCATGATGGCATTCATGGGCGTCCGGATGTCATGGGACATATTGGAGAAGAACTCTGTCTTTGCCCGGTTTGCGCGGTTGGCTTCATCCACAGCGGTCAGCAGCATTTTCTGCCGGTCCTCCAGCTCCGTCTTCTGGCGGGCGATCTGCCGGTCCAGATCCATCTTCTGTGCACGATAATCATCCACCACGGTGCTGGTGATCATCAGACGGTCCACTCCCAGTGCGCTTCTCTCGATGACCTGACTCTCGATGCGGATCCAGTTCCCAGTCTCTTCATCCCGGGAAACAAATTCTCTCCGGTCACAATCCGCAAACACTTCCGTACGGACACGATTCTTATCCAGAATGGCCTTCTTTGCCTCTTCCGACAGATCACGGAGTTTGGAAACTACATATTCAAACAGCTCCCGGCAATTTGAGCCCTCCGGGAGATTCAGCATTTTCTCCTGCTTCACGATCTTTACGGTGTCATTCACCAGATCTGCAAGATAAATACACCGGTAGCCTTCCGCCAGTGCGGTAATGATCTGATTATCCAGTTTGATATGCCCCAGCTCCTTTTCGGAGATCAGAGTGGCAGAACCGAAGGCCTTTACCGGCTTTCCGTTTTCATCAAATGAAGTGGTGTATTTTACCCGGAAGGGAACTCTTCCGACAGTCAGCGGGATATCCGCTTCGATCTCGGGAATCCCTTCGTCCACCTTGTGCATCATCTCACGGTACATGTCCGCATAGTCCTCCGGAAAGATCCCTGCATCGATAGCAGGTTCCGGATAATTGGTCACAAGAGCGGGCAGTCCCAGATCCCGCATGCAGCGGTAGCAGGGACGCATCTCTTTGGTGGCGATGGTATATTCCCAGTTATAGATATTGATCTGCTCCAGGGCAGATTTATAGCGATATTCAACGTCCTCCAGGGTGTTCTGGGTCCGTTTCTCGTTGGTGATATTCCGGATGGCTTCGTAGAAGATAAACTCATCGGGGGTCTGCTCAACCGGGATCAGTTTGCTCTTCAGACAGATCCGGTCGAAGCCGCAGCAATCGGACAGAACCGACCGCCAGGTCTCCACCATCTGCTCTTCGCCCGTCTTCGAGCATACCCTTATGGCATTCAGAAAGACTCTCCGGTTCTCCTCATCAAAAAATCGATCGGGATAAGCCCGGAGAAACTCCTCCTCTGTCACATTCATCCACATTTCCGGGATGTACTTTTGATTCATACTGAGAATCCGCAGCGTATCACCCTTCCAGGAAAGGATCGCTGCAGGCCCGCAGAATCTGCTACCGATGATCTCTTCATACTTCATTTCGCCACCCCCCGACGAAGCTGTCATGAACGAGTCAAAAGTACCACTGCCTCTGTGCTGGCGGTCCAGGGGAACTGATCCACGCAGCAGGCGCGCCGGACATTGTAACCGGCATCTAAGAAAGCATCCAGATCCCTTGCAAGGGATGTGGGTTTGCAGGAAATATAAACGATACGATCCACGCCGTAAGCAAGGATCTTCGGCAAAGCCTTGGGATGGACTCCGTCTCTTGGCGGATCCAGGATGATGAGATCCGGCTTCTCCTCGATCTCATCCAATACCTTCAGTACATCTCCGGCGAGGAATCCGCAATTGGACAGTCCGTTGGCCGCTGCATTCTCCTTTGCAGCCTCCACAGCCTCCTCCACGATCTCCACGCCCACTACCTTCTCCGCAACCGGTGCGATAAGCTGAGCGATAGTGCCGGTACCGCTGTAAAGATCGAATACCACCGGCTTCCGATCATCCTTTCCGCTCTTCAGCCCGTCCAGCACATAATCCCGGGCCACGTTATACAGAACCTCGGCGCTGTGAGAATTGGTCTGGAAGAAACTGAAGGTGGAGATCTGGAACTTCAGTCCCAGAAGCTCCTCCCGGAAGGATTCCCCTCCGTACAGGATCTCGGTGCGGTCACTCCGGACCACATCCGCCACGGAATCGTTCACGATGTGCAGGATACCCTTGAAAGAGCCCTGCATCTCACTCTCTTTGGAAAGAAGAAGCTCCTTATACTCCTCCAGAAGCTGTGCTTCCTGCTCCGGAGCAAGGGAACTGGTCACAAGCCCCACCAGGATCTCCCCGGTGCGGGATGCCTTCCGGACCAGCAGGTGCCGCAGGTACCCTTCATGGGTGTTCTTGTGGAAGAAGGTAACGCCCTTCTCATCAAAGAAGTCTCTGGTGGTCCGCAAGATCAGGCGATAATCTCCGTCCACAATGCGGCAGTCTGTCACGGTCACCAGATCGTAAAAGCTGCCCCGTTTGTGCATACCCAATGCCAGGGGGCCGCCCTTGTATTCATCTCCGAAGGAGAACTCCATCTTGTTCCGGTACTCATAAGCCACCGGACTTCCGTGGATCCCCTCCCAGTCCCAGGGCGCGGTCTGACGCTCCAGCACCGGCTCCAACAGCCGGCGGATCTGGTCCTCCTTCATGCGAAGCTGCTCCTCATAGGACATGCTTAGATAAACGCAACCTCCGCATAGACCAAAATGGGAACACGGGTGTCCCTGCTCCAGAGGTGATTTTTCCAACACCTCAAGAAGGGCTCCTTCCGCCTTCCCTTTTCTCTGCTTGTTCACCCGGAAGCTGACTTTCTGTCCCGGGATGGTATTTTTAACGACAGCAAACTCGTCCCCCGCCTGTACGATCCCCTTCGCCGGGAAATCCACGCGGGTGACGAGTCCCTCATATATCTGGCCTTTCTTCATACAGGTCAGTTTTCTCCTTCATCTACGAAGAAGTCATCATCGTCCTCAAAGTCATCATCATCTTCGAACTCATTGTCGAAGTCTTCCAGATAATCCGGCTTGAAATGACGATATACCAGGTAGCCTACAATGGCTCCGATGGCAATGATGCCGACGATCGCGAGAACGATCACCCACACCTTGACTTTCTTCTCTTCCTCCACTTCCTCTTCCTGCTTCTTCACAAGAGAGGTCAGTCTGGACAGATCCACAGACTTTGCGAGATCCGCAATATCATCCAACTTGAAATTCGAAAGATCGATACTTCCCAGCTTGCTCATGCAATCCGCCTTTCCGGGTTCCCCCATAACGATAGTAATATTATATATGCTTTTTTAGAGTTTTACAAGTTTTGCAAAGGATGCGTACATGACTTTCGGGCCGTGTGCATCAAAATCCACCGTGACCTTGTAGTCCCTGGGTTCGCTCACCAACGCCGTAACGGTCCCGGCTCCGAATTTCACATGGCGCACCCGGTCTCCCACTGCGTAATCGGGAGCTCCTCCGCCGGCCACACCCTTGGTGATGCCTGCAGCACCCAGGGCGCTTACCCCCTGTGCGATAAAGGGTTTCACCGTCTCCGGTGCGGAGCCTCTTCTTCCGAAGGCTCTGGGTTTTGCCACAGCTGCTTTGCGCTCCGGAGCCTCCCCGAAGCCTCTTCCGTAGGAAGACTCATATCCACCGAACCTCTCCGAAGAGTCATAATCATCCCGGGACTTCCGTGCCGGAAGATAACCGTCCAGCAGTTCTGTGGGAATCTCTTTCACAAACCGGCTCACCGCGTTGAACTGGGTCTCGCCATGCTGCATACGCATCTTCGCAGCCGTCAGGGTCAGATGATCCATGGCCCGGGTAATGCCCACATAGGCCAGTCTTCTCTCTTCTTCCAGTTCTTCCTGATCTCCGGAAGAGATGGACATGTAGCTGGGGAAAAGACCGTCCTCCATTCCCGCGAGGTACACATTGGGGAACTCCAGTCCCTTGGCACTGTGGAGGGTCATGAGCAGCACTCTGCCGTCCCCATTGTCCACATTGTCCAGATCACTGACCAGAGCCACCTGCTCCAGGAACTCATGAAGAGAAGGCTCTTCCGCACTCTCTTCGTAGGCAACAGCCTTGTTGTAAAGTTCCTCCACATTCTCGATACGATCGTCTGCATCCTCATCATAGGTATCCTGCAGGTACTCTTCGTAATCGATGGAGTCGATGATCTTCCGGATGGTACCGGAGACACCAAGATCCTCCAGACCTGCACGGAGCACCCGGATCAGATTGACGAAGCCTTCGATCCTGGCTGCAGCCTTCCCCAGTCCCGGGATCTCGGATGCATACTGCATGGCCTGGAATAAGGTATAGTCACGGATCTCCGCATAATCTTCGATCTTGCCGATGGAAGCGGCTCCGATGGAACGCTTCGGCACATTGATGATGCGGCGGAGGGCCACCTCATCCTGACCGTTCTCCACGGTCTTCAGGTAGGCGATGATATCCTTTACTTCCGCTCTGGAATAGAAATTGGTACCGCCCACCACATTATAAGGGATTCCCTTCAGCACCAGACGCTCCTCGATGAGTCTCGCCTGGGCATTGGTACGGTACAGTACCGCAAACTGGTTGTAATTTCCGCCGTTCCGGACCTTGGAACGGATGTCATCCACGATGTACTCTGCCTCTTCGTAGGCATTGTCGCACTGCATGAAGCGGATCTTCTCACCTTCTCCCCGATCGGTCCAAAGGGCCTTGTCCTTCCGGGCATAGTTGTTGTGGATCACGGCGTTGGCCGCATCCAGGATGAACTGGGTGGAACGATAATTCTGCTCCAGCTTGATGACCTTTGCTTCCGGATAATGCTGCTCGAAGTCCAGAATGTTCCGGATGTTGGCTCCCCGGAATTTATAGATGGACTGATCGTCGTCACCCACCACGCACAGATTCCGGTACCGATCCGCCAACAGGCTGATGAGCTTGAACTGGGCCAGGTTGGTGTCCTGATACTCGTCCACATGGATATAGCGGAACCGGTTCTGATAGCTTTCCAGCACTTCCGGATGCTTCTGGAACAGTTCCACCGTCAGACAGATGATATCGTCAAAGTCCACTGCATTGCTGCGCTTCAGAGTCTCCTGATACTCCCGGTATGCCCGGGCAATGACAGCCTTCGTAAAATCTCCGAAGGTGCTTCTCTCATACTCCTGTACACTGATGAGATCGTCCTTGGCATGGGAGATGGCACTGAGCAGTGTCCGCTCCTTGTACTGCTTGGGGTCGATGTTCAGCTTTTTCATGACTGCCTTCATCACGGTCTTCTGATCATCCGTGTCATAAATGGAGAAGTTGGTGTCATATCCCCCCAGCAGATCGATGTAACGCCGCAGGATCCGTACGCAGGTGGCATGGAAGGTCATAACCCAGACTGCTTCCGCTCCGCCTCCCACCAGATCATCCACGCGCTCCCTCATCTCTCCTGCCGCCTTGTTGGTGAAGGTGATGGCAAGGATGTTCCAGGGATTGACTCCCTGTTCGTGGATCATGTAGGCGATCCGATGTGTCAAGGTTCTCGTCTTACCGGATCCGGCACCCGCCAGGATCAGCAGGGGGCCTTCTATTGTGGATGCAGCTTCCCGCTGCATTGGATTCAGTCTGTCTAAAATACCCATATCGCACTCCAAATCAAGCGTAACCTTCGGATGTTACGCGACTAAAAAAGCGCCCGCCGGAGGTCCGGCGAGCGCCGCATTTCTTGAAACCTTAATTACTGAATATCTGCGTCATCAAAGGGATCGCCGCACTCCGGGCAGAATTTCGGAGGATGTGCGGGATCTTCGGGCTCGAAGCCACACTTGTCGCACTTGTAAAGAGGTGCTCCGGAAGGCTTCTTTGCTCCGCAGTTGGAGCAGAACTTGCCCTGGTTTACAGTGCCGCAGCTGCAGGTCCAGCCGGCATCGGAGGGCTTCGGTGCTCCGCACTCGCTGCAGAAGCGTCCGGTGTTTCCTGCATGTCCGCAGGAACAGGTCCATCCAAGGACGGGAGCCGCTACGCCTGCTACAACGGTGGGCTGAGCAGCCTGCTGTGCTGCCTGAGCAGCTGCCTGCTGCTGAGCTGCGATCTCAGCGGCCTGATATGCTCCGCCACCTGCCATCTGTGCCATGTTCATGCCTGCAAAGGCCATCATGGGACCGGTAGAAGTATTCTTTGCTGCAGCGACCATTGCTTCCGCGGTTGCCTGATTCAGGTTTGCGGCACGCATGTCTGCGCTCTTGTAAACTGCCTGCTTCTGAGCTGCCTTGAAGGCTTCCTCATCCTCCTTGGGAATGGTGAGGGAATTGAAGCCCAGGGACTGGATCTCGATACCGCGCTGCTCCAGCCATACGGGAGCCAGCTTCTCACGAAGCTTTGCACTGATCTTCTCGGTGCTGCTGGAGAGCTGTGCGTAACGAACGCCCTCGTTCACCAGATCATCCAGGGAAGCTGCCAGTGCGGTGAGGAGTTCGGTCTTCATCTGAGAACCGGTGAGCTCGGAAGTCTTATATTCGCCGGATACGTTGCCGGCAAACTCTTTATAGAACAGGATGGGATCCACCAGCTTGAAAGCGTACTCGCCGTTGCAGCGAAGAGTGGTGTCCATATCCAGTCCCACATTCTTATCAACAAGTCTGAAGGGGATCGGAGTTGCGGTGCCGAAGAGGTTCTTCTGGATCACCTTGGTGTTGAAGTAGTAAACTCTCTGATCCTTTGCAGTGTCACCGCCGAAGGTGAAACGTCTTCCCAAAGTCTCAAAGCTCTTCTTGACGTTCTCTCCCAGATTGCCATAGAGCAGAGTGGGCTCGGTGGAAGTGTCATAAACAAACTCACCTGCTTCTGCGCAGATATCTACCACGGCGCCCTGATCCACGATGACAATGCACTGTCCCTCGTTGACCACGACGATGGAACCATTGGAAATGATATTGTCGGAACCGTTGTTATTCTTCTGATTGCGGTTGACGCCCTTGGTCATCAGGACTGCATCCGACATGGAAGGACAATAGAAGTACTCTCTCCACTGATCCTTCAAAAGGGAACTGATCGTATCTTTTGCTGCTGTTAATAAACCCATACCATTCTCCTCCGTTTGCTATAATCACAGCAAACTTATTGTATCAATTTTGCATATACTTTACAAGGTTTATTACCTGCGTTCAGAGGGTCTCTTTGCCTCTTTTGCCGCCCGTCTTGCAGCTTCCTTTTCCGCTTCTCTGCGGAACTCTTTTTCCTCCCGTTCCGCGGCGATGGAATCCGCCATATCGTCGATCATGTGCTCGATGATGTTCTGCTTCAGGAAGATGTCATAACCCAGTTCACAGATGTAGGCAAACTTCCGCAGATAATCCTGATATTCTTCCGGAGCATCCTCGAATGCGGCATCCGCTTTCTCTTTCTTGTCCGCCATCTCTTCCTTCAGGGAAGCTCTGGCGCCCTTGCCCATCTTCAGGATCTCCGTATAGATATCTTCCACGCCGTAAGCCTTCCGGCCATTGCCGAAGAAGTGTTCCGACATGGGTGTCAGGAGTGTCTGGATATCTCCGATGGACAGGAAGGATTTGAAATAGAAAATAAACAGGAGTTCAAACATGTGCTCCCGGCTATATTTCTTCTTCACCGGAGGGGGGATCAGATCGTTCTTGGCATAGTTGTTGATCATGGTTTTGGTCAGAATCTTGTCATCCGGATTCCGGAGGGTGGAACGCAGTTTGCGATCCATGAAGGTGGTGACCTGGTCCATGTAGAGATCTATATTGGGGAACTCCTCGGGGGCAATGGTGTCCATGAATTTCAGACTTCCCACTGCGCGCTCGATGGCCTGTTCGAAATCGTTGTTATCGGTCATAATCGCTCCTTAGTCTTCTATCAGTGTGCATCGTGACACTCATATCGATATTATATAGAGTATAATACTACATCGCAATCCTTACCGGGAAAAAATCCGCTTTCTTCGGGGGGTGTTTACGAAACGGAAAATTCGTGCTATGATATTTTCAAGTTTTAACGTGTCAAAGCAACAGAGGTGAAAACAAAATGAATTCGAAAATTCAAACTCAGGCCGTAGATTCCCTGTTTGATGCAATCTTACAGCTGAAGACAAAGGAGGAATGCTACGCTTTCTTCGAAGATCTGTGTACCGTGAACGAGCTGCTGAGTATGTCTCAGCGTTTCGAAGTGGCTGCCATGCTCAAGGAGCATCAGACCTACCTTGCCATCGCTTCCAAGACCGGCGCATCCACAGCGACCATCAGCCGCGTCAACCGTTCCTTAAGCTACGGAAATGACGGCTACGATCTGGTCCTTTCCCGCATGAAAAAGAACTGAACCAAGGATCAAACGAAAAGAAATCCCATCCGGACCCGGATGGGATTTCTTTTCTTATTCTTCAAAGGGGATCTCTTCCCTTTTGGGCATGACCTTCAGGGCCCCTTTTCGCTGAATGATCACCGAGGCAGCCGCATTGGCAAAGGCAAGGATCCTGCGAAGATCCTCCTCGGTCAGTTTCTCGGGATCATGGTCCAGAAGACCGTTCAGGAGGCAGGCACAGAAGGTATCTCCCGCTCCCGTGGTCTCCAGCACCTGTTCCACCTTGATCCCGGGTACCCGGACGGTCATTCCCCCGTAATAGGCAATGCTGCCCTCTCCTCCCGCCGTGACACACATCAGGCGGATCCCGGGATATTGCTTTTGCAACAGAGCAGCACCCTTGTCAAAATCTTCCTCCCCCGTCAGGAAGACCAGTTCATTGTCGGAGATCTTCAGGATCTGACACTGATCCAGTCCCCAGGCGATCTGTTCCCTTGCAGAATCCAGATCCGGCCAGAGATTTTCCCGGA
>JAEEGL015438135.1_pt1 | contig 20975 bp, 15 predicted proteins | sample 9134231 | NCBI WGS metagenome assembly JAEEGL01 (sample SAMN16246548, study PRJNA631951) | gut metagenome | biome: gut microbiome; feature: rumen; material: fiber-attached | host: Bos | place: Iran: Karaj | collected 2018-10
ACAGATTCCAGACAGAAAAGCTCATCAAGGCTCTTCTTAAGGACAATAAGCCGGCATATGTAAGAGTTGGAAGAAACCCGGTGGAAGACATCTATTCAGAGGACAACGTTCCCTTTGAGATGGACAGGGCAACTGTTTCAAAGTTTGGCGATGGCAAGGGCAAGAAAGCTGTCATCGTAGCCTGCGGAGAAATGGTAAGACCATCTCTGGAAGCAGCCAGGTTACTTGAAAGTGAAGGTATCACCACCACTGTGCTGGATATGTACTGTGTTAAGCCTTTGGACAGTGAGTCTCTTCTTAAGGCTGTGGAGGATGCTGACCTTGTAGTTACTGTTGAAGAGCACGCTCCATTCGGAGGCCTGGGGGCAAATGTGGCTTCTGTTGTGGCAGCAAACAAGCCCTGCAAGGTAATACAGAGAGCTCTTCCGGATGACCATGTCATCACCGGTAAATCCAAGGCAGTATTTGATTATTATGGACTAAATGCAGAGGGAATCGCGGATACAGTAAAGGGGAATGTATGAGCGGACGATATGTAATCGGCATAGATCAGAGCACCCAGGGAACAAAAGCTCTTTTGTTTGATAAGAGCGGCGTCCTTATGTGCAGAGTGGATGTGCCTCACAAGCAGATCATAAATGATCTGGGATGGGTGAGCCATGACCCGGATGAAATATATGAAAATACCGTTAGTGCGGTAAGGGGAGTTTTAGCAAAAGCAAATGTAAGCCCGGAGCTTGTGGCCTCTATTGGAATCAGCAATCAGAGAGAAACAAGCCTTATCTGGGACAGAGAGAGTGGGAAACCGCTCAATCACGCCGTTGTATGGCAGTGTGCCAGAGCGGTAAAGATCTGCGAAAGGCCGGAGATTAAGGAGCAGGCGGACTTCATTTTTGAGACAACAGGTATAAAGCTCTCACCTTATTTCCCGGCAGCAAAGATAGCCTGGCTCTTAGAGAATACGGTGGGAGCACAGAGGCTTGCAGGGGAAGGTAAGATCTGTCATGGAACCATGGACAGCTACCTGGTGTTCAGACTTACCGGTGGTAAGACTTATGCTACAGATTATTCCAACGCCAGCAGAACACAGCTCTTTGACATCTTTAATCTGAAATGGGATGAAAAGATATGTGGACTCTTTGGAATCGATCCAAATAATATGCCTGAGGTAAAGTATTCTGATGAATGCTTTGGCTATACTGACTTTGAAGGAATCTTTTCCGAGGAGATACCTATTCACGGGGTTATGGGAGATTCCCACGCGGCCCTCTTTGGACAGAACTGCTGTGAAAACGGTCAGACCAAGGCAACCTACGGAACAGGCTCGTCTATCATGATGAACATCGGAGATAAGCCCACCCTTAGTAAGAACGGACTGGTTACATCTCTGGCCTGGGGCAGAAATGGAAAGGTACAGTACGTCCTTGAGGGGAACCTGAATTATACCGGTGCAGTTATCACCTGGCTAAAGGACAGTCTTGGACTTATTGAAAGTGCCGCTGAAACCCAGGAGCTTGCCATGAAGGCAGTCAAGGATGATGAGCTTTATCTTGTGCCGGCATTTTCAGGCCTGGGAGCACCATACTGGAACGCTCATGCCAAGGCAGCCATTGTGGGAATGGACAGGACCACCACAAAAGCAGAGTTTTCCAGAGCGGCGCTGGAGTGCATCGCTTATCAGATCACAGACATAGTCAAGGCCATGAGCGAGGATTCCGGGGTTAAGCTCTCTGAACTCAGAGTGGATGGCGGCCCCACAAGAAACGAGTATCTGATGCAGTTCCAGAGCGATATCGCCGGCTGCTCAGTCCTTGTGCCAAACCAGGAGGAGCTTTCCGGAATAGGCGCAGCCTATATGTCAGGTATCGCAGTGGGACTTTGGGATGACAGTATTCTTACTAAACTCAAGAGAACAGTGCACACCAGCAAGATGGATGAGCGCGTGGCCCAAAAGAAATATGAAGGCTGGAAGAGCGCTGTTTTAACAGTAGAAAAATAGTTTTGCCAATCAGGCTATTAAGAGGTGAACAGGTGAGATATACAGACTACAAATTTGATGTTCCAGAGGAAAAAATAGTAAGGGTCATTGTGGACACTGATGCCAAAAACGAGGCTGACGACCAGTTTGCCATCGTTCAGGCACTGCTCAGTCCCAAGTTTGAAAATGTTGGCTTTGTGGCAGCTCACTACGGAGTTAAAAGACATCTTGACTCCATGGAGAGAAGCTACAAAGAGCTTGAGACTATCTTTGACAAGATGGGCTTTGAAAAGGATGGCATGATATACCGGGGAGCCACAGGACCACTTCCTGACAAGGTAACACCGGTAAAGAGCCAGGGCGCTGAGCTTATTATCCGGGAAGCCATGAAGGATGATGACAGGCCACTGTTTGTTCTCTTTTTAGGAGCGATAACTGACCTTGCCAGCGCATATCTTATGGAGCCACGGATCGCCGGAAGGTTAACGGCCATATGGATCGGCGGAGGCAGATACCCCGAAGGAGGAGCAGAGTTTAATCTGGGAAATGATATAAATGCTGCAAATGTGGTATTTGAGAGCAGAATCGACCTGTGGCAGGTGCCTAAGAACGTCTACGAGATGATGGCTATCTCACTGGCGGAGATCGAGTACAAGATATCTGAATGCGGAGAAATTGGGGATTACCTGTTAAAACAGCTGGATGAGCACGCCCATGAAGAGGGCCCCAGAAAGAGTGCCTTCAGGACGGGAGAAACCTGGGTGCTGGGGGACAACCCGGCTGTGGGACTTGTTTTATATGAACACAGATTCCTGTTTGACTATGTTCAGGCGCCGCTTATAACCCAGGATATGAATTATGTTCACACCGGACTGAACAGACCCATCAGGGTATATAAGGCCATAGACAGCAGACTGATACTGGATGATCTGTTTGCAAAGCTTAACCTCTTTAACAAAAAGCATAATTGATGAAATAATTGATGAAAAACAGACCGGATCTGGGACAGGCCAGTCTGTTTTTTGTTTAATTAGGAAATTACTCCGAATTTCCTATTAAACAAAAAACGCTCCGCTATGGATGCGCACTCGCGCGTAAAGTATATGTTGCATAAATGCAACCGCGCTCGGCGCGAGCATGTTGCGAGCAACATGCTTTTTTATTGGTTACTATTCCTTTCTTCTTTGTTTATGGACATTTAAGAATTCTAAAGGTTTATGCATGTTACAATTAATTGGTGAAAAATTGTTATTTTATCATTTATTTGACATAAAAACCAGTGCCCTGAAAGGAGACCGGAATGAAGGAGAACACCGTAAAAAAGGCAGCAATCGGTATTCTGATCATCTTGTTTGGGCTTGCTGCCACTTATTGTGGCATGCAATTACCGGCGGCAGTCAATGAGCAGCAAAATGAGCCTGAAGAGTCTGATATAACAAAATTTATCGTTGCCGTGGAGGATGAACCTGACACGGTTGATTTTCAATGCACTTCTATCCATTACACCATAGCCCAAAACGTGTTCAATCGCCTGGTGGAAATGGAGAACGACGCCAATGGCGATATGGAGATCCTTCCCTCGCTGGCCCAGTCCTGGGAGATATCCGATGACGGAAAGGACTATACCTTCCATCTGCGTGAAGGTGTGAAATTCAGTAACGGACAGCCGCTTACTGCATCCGATGTACAGTTTACCTTTGAGAGGCTTTTGACCCATCCGGATTCCTGCAACAAAGACATCGTGGATATAATCGCCGGAGCCGGAGCGCTGGAAAGTGGAGAAACAGAGCATCTGGAGGGCTTTAAGGTCCTGGATGACCTGACTTTTGTGGTGACCATAGAACAGCCCTTTGAGGCGTTTTTGGCGTGTCTGACCATGCCCGGTGCCTCTATTCTGGATCAGGAGACAACAATGGAGGCAGGAGATCGCTTTGGCATAGAGCCTGAATGGACAATAGGAACAGGCTCTTTTATCCTGTGGAAATGGATCCCCAAAGATGGCCTGCTGCTTAAGGCAAATAAGGACTGCTGGATGGGAGCGCCAAACTGCGAAGGACTTAATCTCCTTTTTGTAAATGATGCCAGAGAGATCCGCAGGATGTTTGAAGATGGCGAGATCGATGTGCTGGATCTTGATGAACTGGGAAATGCTGCGGAGTTCTTTTTGCACGGCAGGGAATATCAGAGCAGGCTCTTTAGCGTTCCCCGTATCGGAATAACCTATATCGCAATGAATGAGAGCATTGCGCCTCTTGACGACGTTCGTGTGCGAAAAGCCATGCAGCTTTCCCTGGATCGTGCAATGCTTCTGGCGGGAGTTTATGGCGGACGTGGCGCTGTTGAAAATGGTATCTTCCCCCAGGGTCTTTATGGTTATAATCCTGATCTTCCGGAGATTCCATATGATCCTGAAGAGGCAAAAGAGCTACTGACCCAGGCCGGTTATAAGGATGGTTTTGATCTGACGGTCAGTGTGAATTCCGCTTCGACCCGTTGGGAGCTGTCGGTCCTTGAGATGGCGCAGTCCATGTGGAGCGAAATCGGGATCAGGACCAGGATCGATGTAATTGATGAGAGTGATTTTATGAGCCGCAGAAAGAGCGGCGAACTGGAATGCTACACGGCGCAGTGGATGGCTGACTTCAATGATCCTGACAACTTTATCTACACATTCTTTGGGAATAGCCACAACACCACCTTCAGAAGTCTGTGCTATCCAAAAGAGGATGTTATGAACAGGGTACAGCTGGCCAGGGCATTATCGGATCCAAAGAAGCGTATCAGTGAATACAACGATCTGGAGCGCATTATCGTTCAGGAGGATGCAGCCTGGATACCGTTGTACTCCAGAAGGCGCTATTACGTTACATCTAAGAGACTTCAAGGAATACAGGCATCATGGAATGGCTCAGTAAAGAACAAGTACAGGGAAATGTCTATTATCGATAATTAACAGGCATTTATGTAGAAGGAGAATATTGAATGCATTCAATCCGTTCTACGATAACGATCATTACTGTACTGATCATCCTCACAAGTGCACTGTCTGTTTTTGGAGCAAGTTATTTCATTGTTCAGAGAGAGACAGACCAGAACTCTGTGAGGGTAATGAACCTGATCAATGAGGATACCAACAAGGCACTTGAGAAGTATATTGGAAGTATAGAGCAATCTGCTGAGATCACTTCCAATATGGCCATCGAAGATCTGGACAGTGCCATTTTGGTTAACAACGGTGCGGTTAAGATTGGAAAAGATAATAATAATCAGACACCTGACCAGATGAAGGCTTTAGATGGTTATCTGGTGTCTTATTGTGACAAGATTCAGGGCTTATTCTCTGCGGTTGCCGATAATACGCAGGGAGTAAACTCTTATTACTATTGCATTAATCCTGAGATAAGCAGGAACGTCCACGGCTTTTACTATTCCAAGGCTGGTAAGACAGGCCTGGTGAAGAAAGATCCCCTTGATGCGACCAAGCTTGAGCCGGAGGAGCATTTGGGAGCAACCTGGTATGATGTGGCTGTGGCCATGGGAAGCCCCGGATGGGTTGGCCCTTATATCTTTCAGAAGGAGTGGGTGTATTCCTACTTTGTCCCGATCTACAAGGCGGGTATGCTTATCGGCGTTATTGGAATGGATATTCCGTGCGAAACACTGATAGAACAGGTAAAAGACATTCGTATATATGATTCAGGTTTTGTCTGCCTGTTAGACTATCAAAAGAAGGTTATCTATCATCCCGACCTGTCCATAGGAAGTGATCTTGATGAATTACGGCTCAGCGTCAATGCAGAGCTTCTTCAAAGCTATGACAGTGGGGATGATCTTATACGCTATTCAGCCAATGGCATAAAAAGGCAGATGTCTTTTAGCACCCTCTCAAATGGCATGAAGGTAGTATGTATTGCACCCTCAGATGAGATCAACGCTCCATGGCTCACACTTATCAGGGATATTACGCTGATCACGGTGATAGTTGTCATCGTGTTCGGTATTCTTGTCTTTGTGCTTATGGGCATAATCACCTATCCTCTAAAACAGCTTACTGACGCGTCCGGAAAGCTGGCCGATGCTGATTATGATGTGGATCTGAATTATAATGGCAACAATGAGATCGGAGCCCTGACCAAGGCCTTTAAGAAGATGAGGGGACAGGTAAAGAGCTCTATCGATAACCTCAACCATCAGATCTTCTATGACAGAATGACAGATCTTCCCAATATGCGCCATTTCTTTAATCTTGCAATAGAAGAGAAGAAGCGTATTCAGCAGGAAGGCCGTGAGCCTGTGATGGTTTATATCAATATCATTGGCATCAGGTATTACAACAGACAGTATGGATTCAGGATGGGTGACAGGCTCATTATTAAATTATCGCAGATAATAGCTGAAAACTTTGGAGAGCGCAAGGTCTGCCGCTTCGCAGGAGATCAGTTTACAGCAGTTGCCGATGAAGATCAGGTGGACCAGATCCTTGAGAAGGTTCTGAAACAATGTAAAACGGTAATAGATGGAAAAGAGCTGTTTATCCGTGTGGGAATCTATCCTAACAGGCTGGATGATGTAGATGTAAACGTGGCCTGCGACCGCGCAAAATTCGCTGCTGACTCGAAAAAAGGTGAGTTGTCCTCAACAGTCACATATTACGATGAGGAAATGCTAAAGAGAAGTGAGGTCAATGTCCACGTCATTCAGAATCTTGACCGCGCTCTTGAAGAGGGATGGATCAAGGTCTACTATCAGCCCATCGTTCGCGCATCCAATGGCAAGGTGTGTGATGAGGAGGCACTGGCTCGCTGGATAGATCCTGAACTTGGCTTCCTTTCTCCAGGGTATTTCATTCCGGCTCTGGAAGAGTCAAAACTGATATACAAGCTGGATATCTATGTGCTTGAACAGGTGCTCAAAAAGATGAAGCGTCAGGCAGAAAAGGGGCTGTATGTGGTGTCTCAGTCCATCAGCCTCTCCCGAATGGACTTTGAAAGCTGCGATATCGTAGAGGAGATCCGCAGGAGGGTAGATGCTGCGGGAGTAGACCACTCCATGATATCTGTGGAGATCACGGAAAGTGTCATCGGTGAAAGATTTGATTTTATGAAGGAGCAGATATCCAGATTCCAGAACCTGGGATTCCCTGTATGGATGGATGGTTGTGGCAGTGGCTATTCATCCCTGGATGTCCTTCATCAGATTCATTTTGATCTTATAAAGTTTGATATGCGTTTTATGGAACGCTTTGATGAAGGCGAGGGTGGAAAGATCATACTCACCGAGATGGTGAATATGGCCATGAGCCTTGACATGGAGACTATATGTGAGGGTGTTGAGCTGGCTGAACAGGCAGAATTCCTCAAGGAGATTGGATGTACCAGAATACAGGGCTACTATTATGGAAAGCCTGTACCATTTGAGGATATAGTCACCATGTCTGAGAACGGATGCGAGCTAAAATATGAGAATCCTGCTGAAGCGGACTACTATGCATCCATAGGGCGCATCAATCTGTACGACTTTTCAGCATTTTCCAGTGAAAGTGACAGTCTTTTGACGCATTATTTCAATACACTGCCTATGTGTATTGTTGAGGTCAATGGAACAAAGCTTTGGTATAATCGATGCAATCAATCCTATCGTGACTTCCTGCAGCGAACCATGAAGGTGGACTATAACACCAATGAAAGAGATGCACTGGAATTTGATGACAGAAAGGGTTCAGTATTCTTTAAAGCTGTGGCACAGTGCGGCAGAGATGGAAATCGCCTTGTCGTAGATGAAAAAACAGGCGAGAATACTGTTGTCCACACATTGCTCCGCCGGATTGCAGTCAATAGTGTCACAGGTACAGCGGCAGTTGCAGTGGCCATCCTGACCATAAGCGATGAGTCTGTAGAGGGCGTAGCAACCGAGCGGTGAACAGGTCGGAGGAAAAAGCCGCAGAGTTTACCGGACGGACATGGAGAAAAAGGGGGAAATAAAATGAGCGTATATGAGAGACTTGTTTCTTTTGGGGATGAAAAATACAGAGATTTTCAGAGCAAGCTGGTTCCCAATATCCCCAAGGAGAGCATAATCGGAGTCCGGACTCCTGATATGCGAAAGATAGCCAGGGAGATAAAGGGAACAGAGGAAGCAGAGCAGTTTCTTTCGCAGCTTCCTCATAAATACTATGAAGAGAACCTTGTTCATTTCTTTGTAATTGCAATGATCAAGGACTTTGATGAATGTGTGGAGGCGGTGGAGATTTTTTTGCCTTACGTGGATTGCTGGCCGGTATGTGACCAGTCAAGCCCAAAGGTCTTTGCCAAAAATCACGAAAAACTCCTGCCTCTTATAAAAAAGTGGATAGGATCTGACCATGTGTATACCAGCAGGTTTGGCATCCGAATGCTGATGAATGAATTTCTGGGTGAGGACTTTAAGCCTGAATATCTGGAGTGGGTTGCTGATGTAAAGGGCGATGACTACTACATCAAAATGATGGTGGCATGGTACTTCGCCACCGCTCTTGCCAAGCAATATGATGCCAGCATTGTTTATATTGAGGAGAGGCGGCTGGAGCCCTGGACCCATAAGAAGGCTATACAGAAGGCTGTTGAGAGCTATAGGGTATCTGATGAGCACAAGGAGTATCTAAAAACCTTCAGATGATCCTCCTGCTATCCGCCATAGCTCTTGAAGACAAATAAGGAAACTGCGGCTGATGGAAATAAGCGAATTTGGAAATAAAAATGCGGACATAGTTCTGGTCCAGGCTGTGGATGAACACGATCTTGAAATGCTGGAAAAAGAGATCAGCGAGATCAGGCAAAGAACTGATAAGGATTTTTTGCTCACTGCTTTTAAAGTCAAGGACTGGAATAAGGACTTATCTCCCTGGAAGGCGCCAGCGGTGTTTAGGAAAGACGACTTTGGGGATGGCGCCGGGGGCACATTAAAAGAGATATTGAAGTACTGCCATGACAGCGCCAAAACCTACTTCATCGGAGGTTATTCACTGGCAGGACTCTTTTCCCTGTGGGCAGTGCACCAGACAGATGAGTTTAAGGGCGTGGCGGCAGTATCTCCCTCTATGTGGTTTCCGGGCTTTGGCGACTTCATGAAGGAAAACGGGATAAGGTGTGAAAACGTCTATCTCAGTCTTGGAGATAAGGAAGAAAAAGCCAGAAATCCTGTGATGGCCACTGTAGGTGACAAGATCCGATGGGCAGAGGCCTATCTGAAGGAGAAAAATATCAATTGCGTTCTGGAATGGAACAGCGGAAATCACTTCAGAGATGCAGACCTTAGGACTGCCAAGGGATTTGCCTGGGTGATGGAGACAGCTTGCCACAGTGCATCAAAGACTTGACTAATGAAAGCAAAAGGGGTATCATACTGTATAACATTGCAAACAATTAAATTGCAATCAATGGTATATCGAGAGATAAAAGAGGATATTACAATGACTAAGGAATTTGATATTCAGGAGTATATGACAAGAGGCGTTGAGAGGGTTGGGGCTGATGCCATAAGAGCAACGCTGAAGAATCCCAAGGAAAGCGCATTTATGGCCAAATTTGCCCTGGCAAGTAAGGCTGCTTCCAAGAAGAGAGCACAGCTGGAAGAAGCGGGAGAGCACGTTCCTCCCTTCCTTATAAGCAGTATCACCAGCAGCTGTAACCTTCACTGCGCAGGCTGTTATTCAAGATGTAACAGTGCAACTCAGGACTCAGAGCCTGTTGATCAGCTCTCTGATCAGGACTGGATGAAGGTCTTTGAAGAGGCACAGGAACTGGGAGTGAGCTTCATACTCCTGGCCGGCGGAGAGCCACTTCTTCGCAAAGGCGTAATTGAAGCTGCCGGAAAGATGCCTTCCATACTGTTCCCGATATTCACCAACGGAACATATATGACAGAGAAGTATTTTGAGAATTTTGACAGCTGCAGAAACCTTATCCCTATCATGAGCATAGAGGGCGGCAGGGAAGCAACTGACGCAAGACGAGGCGAGGGCGTATATGACAAGCTTATCTCCAATATGGATGAGCTTCAAAGGCGTGGGATCATATTCGGAGCCTCAGTAACTGTCACCACTGAGAATATCAAAGAGGTCTCCTCTGAGAGCTTTATAAATATGTTGTCTGAAAAAGGCTGCAAAGCAGTGATCTTTGTGGAGTTTGTACCTGTGACTGAGGATTCACAGCATCTGGCCCCCGGGGATGAGGACAGAGAGTATCTTAAGTCCGAGATCATGAGGCTCAGACAGGACCACCAGGAGATGGTGTTTGTTTCCTTCCCTGGGGATGAGAAGAGCTCAGGTGGATGTATTGCTGCCGGAAGAGGCTTTTTCCACATCAACTCCCACGGAGGAGCAGAACCCTGTCCGTTCTCACCATATTCTGATATCAACGTAAAAGATACTTCTCTTAGGGATGCTCTTAAGTCCAGGCTGTTTATGGAGCTTCAGAGCAATGGAACCCTCCTGGATGACCACAAGGGAGGCTGCGTTTTGTACGAGAAGAGACAACAGGTTGAGGATCTGCTAAGACTCGCATAAAAAGCGGGGGAAACAAATATTAAACAATTATAAAATATGCATGGCTCAGAGAAAAACTATCGGTTTATAGTGTATTATAGACCTGTAAACTATTAGTTATCAGCTACTTTGAGAGTAGATTTGATATGCATATTTTTAGCTCGAAAAAACATCGCAAATTCAGTTTTAGCTTAGTGTCTGTTCTGATACTTCTTGTTATGACAGGCACTATTGTCATGTCTTTTTTCCCAAAATTCATATCAAATGCCAAGGGATCTGATGCCGAGACTGTTCGTGTCGGCTGGTACGACTCCACATATTGTTACAAGGATCAGTTCGGAAGACGGTGTGGAATTGCCTATGAGTATCAGCAAAAGCTTGTGGCCTACACCGGCTGGAACTATGAGTATGTTGAAGGAACCTGGCCTGAGCTTTTACAGATGCTCATGGACGGCAAGATTGACATGCTAAGCGACGTCTCCTATACCAAGGAGAGGGCTGAGAGCATTCTTTATCCCGGAGTGCCCATGGGCTCCGAGTCCTATTATATCTTTGCCAATGCAGGTAATACAGAAATGACCCTGGAGGATATGAACTCCTTTTCCGGAAAGATCTTTGCTGTGGACGAAGGAACTGTGATGGAGACCCTCACCAGACAATGGGCTGAGGATAACGGCATTGAGATCGATCTCAGGACGTATTCCGAACTGTCTGTGGATGAAAGTATAGCCATGCTGGAAAGCGGCGAAATTGATGCCTATGTTACTGTGGATTCCTATGGTGACAGGCAGAGCTGTGTCCCGCTGTGCATGGTGGGCTCCTCCGACTATTATTTTGCTGTCAGCAAAGAGAGGCCGGATCTGTTAAAAGAGCTGAATACAGCCCTCACCAGCATCCAAAATGTTGATCCCTATTATAACCAGAGACTTTTGCAAAAATACATCTGGTCTGCCAATACCAACGCATATCTTTCAAATCATGAGCAGCAGTGGCTCTCGGAGCATGGAGTTATAAAGGTCGGATACAGAGATAATTACTCGCCGTTCTGTATGGAACAGGATGGTGAGCTTAGTGGTGCCCTCAGAGATTTCCTGGAAGGTGGATCAACGATCCTGAAAAATGCCAATATTCAATTTGAAGCGATAGCCTATGACACTACTCAGGAATCCATAGATGCGCTGGAAAGAGGGGAAGTAGATGTTGTATTCCCGATAAATCTAAGCCCCTATGATATGGAGAACAAAGGACTTTTGAGCACTGAGGCCTTAATGCATACCGAGATATATGCCGTTATAAAGCCCGGAAATCCCAAGGATATCTTTAATGATGAAGATGTAAAGGCAACGCTGCTGGAAGGAAATGTTAACTTCGATATCTTTATACAGGATTACTACCCTCTGTGGGAGGTTGAACACAGGCCTGTTTTGGATGAATGCTATGGGGCAGTTGCCAGGGGCGAAGCTGACTGCGCGATGGTCAATGGCTATCGAATCAACAAGAATGACAGACTCAGAAGGCGCAACAAACTGGTGCTTCTTGCTACCGGTAGGGATATGGATTTTGCTCTGGCAGTACGAAAGGGAGATAATGAGCTTTATTCCATAATGAATAAAGTGATCAATCTCACGGATCAGGCCAAGACTGAGACTGATCTTTCCCGTTATGCCGGTGCTGCGGAGAAGATAACTCTGGAGGATTATCTCTTTGACAATGCTCCAACAGCAATTGCCATAACAGCTGTCATTTTGCTGCTTATTGTTTTCCTTATGCTGGCAAAGATACATTCCGATAAGGCGGCTTATGACAGGCAGAAGCTTATTTCAGCTACCGAGCTTGATCCGCTGACAAAGCTCTACACCAGGAACTTCTTCTTTGAGTATGCCAGCAGGATGCATCGTGAGAATCCCCAGCAACAGATGGATGCTATAGTGGTCAATATTGAACAGTTCCACGTTGTCAATGCAATATACGGATGGGAGTTTGGTGATAAGGTCCTTAAGGCACTGGCTGAGGGAATCAAGGAATACATAATAGAAAACAACGGAATAGCCTGCAGATCTCAGGCGGACCGTTTTGATATTTACAGTGCTCATACGGAGGATCATGCTGCAGTCTATGATCGGCTTCAGCATGCACTGGATGAGTATTCCGATAATGTCAGCATTCATATTAGAATGGGAGTAATGCCCTATCATCCTGATCTGAACCCGGTTGAACTCTTTGACAGGGCCAGAACAGCCTGTGGAATGGTCAAGGGCGGACACTATTCAAGACTTATGGTGTTCAGTGAAGAGATGCGTGAGAGGGAGATCCTGGAGCAGCGTCTTTTGAGCGACTTAAAGCGCGCCATAGAACAACGTGAGTTCATGGTATATTATCAGCCTAAATTCAATGTGCAGACGGATCCGCCGGTACTGCAGAGTGCGGAGGCACTGGTGAGATGGAAGCACTATGAGATTGGAATGATATCTCCCGGGGAGTTCATAACTCTTTTTGAAAAGCATGGACGGATCGGAAAAGTAGATAAGTTCGTGTGGGAGGAGACTGCGCGCCAGATAGGTGAATGGAAAAAGAAATATGGCGTTCTGTTGCCTGTATCCGTGAACCTGTCTAGAATTGATATCTTTGAACCCAATCTTATAAAGAATATCGACGAGATACTTGATAGGAATGGTCTGAACAGGTCAGATTTACATATGGAGGTTACTGAGTCTGCCTATACCGAGGAGACAGACCAGATAATCGGTGTTGTTAAACATATGCGGGAGCTGGGCTTTGTTATTGAAATGGATGACTTTGGTACAGGTTATTCATCCCTTAACATGCTCTCTAATATGCCAGTGGACATCCTGAAGCTGGACAAGAGCTTTATTGACAATATTGAAAAGACCGGTGGAACTGAGGAAAAAGACATACGCCTGGTTGAGCTGATCCTGGATATTGCAAAGAGCCTTAGGTTGGATGTGGTTGCTGAAGGAGTGGAGAATGAGAAGCAGCTGGACTTCCTAAAAAAACGAGGATGTGAAATGGTTCAGGGCTACTATTTCTCACCGCCACTTCCTGCTGGAGAATTCGAGAAGAAGTATCTGATGAAGTAATAGTTAAAGGGTTTTGTGTGATATGAAGAAGCTAAACTACGTAACAAAATATACAATAATCATCTGTATTGGTCTGGTGGTCTTTAACCTGATCTTTGGCTATGTCCTTATTAATGAGGCGTCCAAAGCCATGAAAACCCAGATCAATGAGCGTATGCTGGATACATCCAATACTGCTGCAGCCATGATAAACGGTGATGAGCTGGCCAGGATCACGGTTGATGATCTTGGATCGCCTGAATATCAGAGAGTTATGGATATCCTTACATTCTTTCAGGAGAACACCGAGCTGGAGTACATATACTGCATAATGCAGGTGGATGAGAAGGAATTTGTATACGGTGTTGATCCGACTATTGAAGAGGATTCGGAATTTGGATCCCCCATAACATATACAGATGCTCTTTATGCTGCCAGCAAAGGAAAGGCCGGGGTTGACGATGTCCCCTATGAGGATCAGTGGGGAGAATTCTATAGCTCCTATTCACCGGTATTTGACTCTGACGGAAATGTGGCAGGTATTGTGGCTGCTGATTTCGGAGCTGACTGGTATCAGGACAAGATAGAGCATCTTGTGATGCTGGTGGTAAGCTTTATAGCCCTTGCCATCGTCTGCAGCATATCTCTGGCCATCCTTATTGCCTTTCAGTATAAAAAGCTCTTTACGAGCCTTTTACAGAAGATGAATGATCTTTCAAAGGCCATAGAGACCCTTATCTGTGAGGTGTCATCTGAAGCTGATGGCAAACAAAGGCCGGAGCTGGTTCAATTTGATGATGAAGTTCGCATCAGTGACGCGGTAAATATTCTCGGAGAAAAGATCATTGTCATGCAGATGTGGCTGGCAAGACAGATTGAGATCATTCGTGCCCATGCGTATATTGACGGCCTGACAGGCATGAACAACAGGACCTCCTACATGGAGTATCTCCAGATCCTGGAGGAGAAAATGGCAGAAAACCCTGATTATATCTTTTCTGTTGTGGTGTTTGATATCAACCAGCTAAAAACTATAAATGACGACTACGGCCATGACACCGGAGACAAACTTATTGTGGCTATATCCCATGACATTCGTGAATCCTTCGGAGGAAACAGGATCTATCGTGTGGGCGGAGATGAGTTTGTGGCGATTTTGGATGACCCGGATCCTTCAGAAAAGATCCAGGAAATAAAGAAAATAATAGACAAGAAGAACAAGGAATCACCGATCTTCCACAATCCGGATGTGGAGATTGGCCTTTCTGTTGGCTCTGCAACCTATGATCCCGAAAATGACAGGACATACGCAGAGGTCTTCAACAGGGCGGATAATGCTATGTATGTGGATAAGAGAGCGTTCTATCAGACTCATGAGGACCGGAGAAAAAAGAGAAGCTAAAAGAGAAGATAATGGGAAACTGATAAGAAAACTGGTCGGTGGAAATAATGAATGAAAAAGGTGAAGAATATCAATACCGGGGCACGAACTTCATCATCGAATGCAAGGAGCACATAAACAGGGTGGCCAGCCCCGGATCAAGAAACTATATAATCAGGGGGATCCTATCATCTCAGGAAGAGGTGGAGATCCCCGAATCTATCGACGGCGATCCAGTGACATCATTTATGCCGTCGATTTCTTTTGATGAAACCATCGTTTATCCCGGGGTAAAGAGCCTTCGCATCCCGGAGCGCCTGGGCAGATTTCTGGAGAGAAACGATATGTTTCCCGAGCTGGCAAAGCTGGAGGTGGATCCGGGCAACAGGATCTTTAGTACTGACGGAAAGATGCTGTATAGAGATGAGGGGCGGGAGCTGTGTCTGTCGTTGGCAGCAGGTATCAGGGACGAATGTGTTGTGGTGCCTGAGAATGTGCAGCGCCTTGGCTCTTATGCCTTTTCGGGCAGCAACTGCCGGGAAATAGTTTTTGAGAATCCCTGGATCGAGGCGGAGGATACCAGCTTTGACGGGGCAGTATGGCTTGAAGAACAGGGACCCGCTGCGTATGTGGGAAATATGCTCTATAGGGTCAATACCCTGGGCTGTAGCGGAAAGATACAGCTTCTCATCAGGGAGGGCACCCGTAGAGTCCATAAAAGAGCTTTTGAAGGCATTGGAGCATCCGGGCCTGTAAGGCTTTGCATTCCCGAGAACGTAAAGTGCAAGGGACTGGCGGATTCTCTTGCCTTTGCACTGACAAATGCCGGGGTGAGGGACGGAAGTGCCAAGGAGGGAATTGTAACTGTCTCCAGACGCAAGGAAGATAATAAGGAAAAAGAGATACCGGTGCCTACCAGCCTTGACCTTGCCGGAATGAATATGCTCCGGGAGATACTGGATGACGGTGCACAGCTCTACGGTGAGATATTTGAAAGAATAAATAGCAGGAAGGAAAAGCTGGACTATGCGTTATTTGCCGCTTCCGGAGACGGAGAGGTGAATGAAGCACTGTACCGGCAGGTCATCAGCAGTGATGAGGAGGCAGCAGCCCTTCGTTCAGTAGAGATATTGGAGGAGAAAGCTCTTTTCAACCTTCTAAGGAGAGGTTTTATAGGGAAGGCTGCGCTTATAGGGATACTGCCGCAGCTTCAGAGTAGAGGAATGGTTAATGCGGCAGCAGGCGTACTGGTGGCCATTAACAGGGAAGATGCCTTTTGACAGGAGGGCAGACTTAAGTGGAGAGAGAAAGAAGCAGTGAATATGCGTATAAGATCATAGAGCTTGCCAGGGATGAACTTGCATGTTCCTATCCCTTTCTTACTCCTGCCATTTTTGCCCTGGAAGCCCGGGAAAGCCGGGAGAGCGACATGAAATATGGCCTGGGAAGAGGTGCTGAGGTGTTTTTCTATGAGCCCGAAGTGCTGGTCAGGGACTTTGTGGCGGGAAAGGATATTGGGGATGTTTTGCTACACAGTATTCTTCACTGCCTGTTTCTGCATCCTTTTTTTGCGCCTTCCCATGGAAACAGAAAGCTGTGGGACTTATCCTGCGATATCTGCATTCGTGACATAGAGACCTGCCTTGGCAGGGAAGGTGCAGCCTCGGAGGACGGGATGAAGGTTGCAGTGCTTATAGGAAGGCTAAAGAAGCATCTTCCGGTGTTAAATGCCCAGTGGCTGTACAGTGTTCTTGATAAGGAGGACATAAAAGAGGAGCTGTTTTGCCGTGATGATCACAGGCTCTGGTATGCGCCTGAATATATCCCCGGAGGCCCTGAACCGGTGGAAGGCCGGAGGAAATGGGAAAATATTGCCGCTGAGGTTGAGCTGTCAATAAAGAAGCTTCGAAGAAATGCCAGTGCCAGAGGCGATTTTGCCGGATATTTTGCCGAGGCGCTGGAGGGCATTGAGCGAAGGCATACAGACTACTCACTCTTTCTTAAAAGCTTTGGGGCATATGAGGAGATCCCAAAAGTCGACCCGGACTCCTTTGATATAGCTCTTTATACCTATGGGCTGGATCTGTACGGTGATATGCCTGTGATCGAGCCCTTGGAATACAGTGAACAAAACACGGTCAGGGAATTTGCCGTGGGCATCGACACATCCCTCTCCTGCACCATGGAGGTGATCAGGGAATTTCTGGAAAAGACCTACGACGTACTGTACGCTTCCATGAACTGCGGTGAGAGAAAAAGGCTGGTGATCTTCCAGTGCGACAGCAAGATCCAGAGCGAGGCTGTAATATCAGACAGGGAAGAGCTAAGGGACTATATGACAAAGGTAAAGGTCCAGGGAAGGGGCGGCACGGATTTCAGGCCTGTGTTCCGAAGAATTGAGGAGCTGAGCAGGGATAAGTTTTTTACAAACCTGCGGGGACTTTTGTATTTTACTGACGGAGACGGGATATATCCTGAGACACCGCCAAAGTATAAAACGGCATTTGTAATACCACATTATGACTGTTGTGCAATAGTGCCACCGTGGGCGATGAAGGTAAGGACTTAAAGATGAATATAAGAGAAGCAAAAGAAGAGATAAGAAAAACAGCAGAGATCTATCTTGATAAGAAGGAAAATGGCGAATATAGCATTCCCATGATGAAGCAGCGTCCGCTCTTTCTAATCGGTGCGCCGGGAATAGGAAAGACCGCTGTGGTGGAGCAGGTGGCCCGGGAAATGGGAATTGGATTTGTGGCCTATTCTCTGACTCATCACACAAGGCAGAGTGCCATAGGACTTCCCTTTATATCAGAGATGGAATATGAGGAGGGGAAGGTCAGGGTGTCGGAGTTTACTGTCAGTGAGATCATAGCCTCTGTTTATAACGCCGTAAAGTTTGGCGGGCACAAGGAAGGGATACTGTTTCTGGATGAGATAAACTGTGTCTCGGAGACTCTTTTTCCTGCGCTGCTTCAATTCCTGCAGTACAAGAGCTTTGGAAATCATCTGCTTCCCGCCGGATGGGTGGTGGTGACGGCAGGCAACCCTCCGCGCTTTAACCGCTTTGTGAGAGAGTTTGATGTGGCAGTTCTGGACAGGATGAAGGTCATCAGGGTGGAGGAGAGCCTTCAGGCCTGGATGCCCTATGCCCGTGAGATCATGATACATGGTGCAATACTCACTTTTTTGGAGCTGGAGCCGGGGTGTTTTTATCACATAAACACTGATGAGGAAGGCTCTCGCTACGTGACTGCAAGGGGGTGGGAGGATCTGTCCCTGGCAATCGGATTATATGAAAAGAAGGGATTTGCCGTGGACTCAGTCCTCATCGGGCAGTACCTGACAGATCCTGATATCGCAGGAAAATTTGAAGTCTTTTACCGGCTATACGGAAATTGCAGGGAGCGGTATTCTGTGGAGGATATTCTGTCCGGAAAGGCGGATGAAGCTCTTTTGACCAGGGCAGGGGAGGCGGCCTTTGATGAGAGACTGGCGGTTCTTGATCTGGTGATAGACAGGATCAGTGCTGAGTGTAAGATAGCTCTGGAAGCTGACGATGAAGCTTCAAAAGAGATCGCAGGTGATACCGGAAAAAGGCTGGAGGCAGCTTTCTGGTTTATAGAAGAGGCCTGGGGAGCGGGGCAGGAGCTGAGCTTTTTTATGACTCATCTGACCATGGGGGATGCTACTGCTCGTTTTATTGCCACATATGGTTCGCCTTCATATATGAGGTACAGCGAAAGACTTCTTACCATGGACCGCAGGCAAAGACTGAGGGATGAGATAATAAATGGTGAGTGAGTGTTGCGGCATGTCAGAATCTGTGTTAACAATTAATTTGACGACTGTTTAAGAAAGACAGAGTTTTATTAACAATTGAAGGGGAGAAGAGATATGAAGAAAGAGAAAAAGATCATCAATCACAAGTTCCTGGATAAGCACACTATACTGGGTGCGCTGCTACTGATCGCGTTTGCTTTTTTAATGGAGCAGATGGTTGTGGGCGGTATTGTTGGCGGCCTGTATGCTGTAATAACCCAAATGGCCATGGAAACCGGCGCGTACATTGGAGCTATTATCGGAGCATTTGTTGTACTTGCTATTCACAAAAGATGGTTCTATCCGGAGTTTAAGGGAAATATTCCTACCACTGAAAATCTTGGGAAATGGTGCCTTATTGCTGTCGGAATTATCACATTGATCATTGTACCTGACCTTATAAGCATGCTGACAGCCCACGCCAATTTAGGGATGCCTGCCATCAGCTCACTTCTGCTGGCCGCTATGGCAGGAACTTCCGAAGAGGTTGCTTTCAGAGCGCTTCCGGTATCATATATGATGAGACAGTACAAGGATGAAAAGAAGCTTCTGCTGGTCATTGGGCTGACTTCTGTTGTTTTCTCGCTGGTACATTCCAGCAATATCTTTATGGGAGCGGCGATATCTTCTACGATCATGCAGCTCATATCAGCGCTGACCGCAGGTGTTATTCTCTGCGTACTGTTCCTCAGGAGCGGGAGCATAATTCCCGCTATGTTGGTACACTTTTTGAATGACGTATATGCATTCATGAATACTGATCTTGTAAATGCATCAGGAGTGATGACTGCTGAGCATAGCACAAGAGAAATTATCACCGTACTGATCATCAGTGTCATAGAGCTTGTTATGGCATGGCTTCTCCTTCGAGGTAATGGCAAAAAGGCCATCATGGAGATATGGGATAAGAAGTGGCAGGGTCAGGCTTCTAACATAGAATAATCGATTGAATATTGACGTGATTTCGTTCCACTCATATAATGTGAGTGGAACGATTATTATACAACACTCATAGGAGGGGATTGCAATGCCAAGAGTTAACTTATCAATCAGTCAGGAACTGTACGATCAGATTGAAAAAGCAGCAAAAAAAGAGAACATCACTGTAAACTACTGCATCTGTGAAATGCTGGAGGAGAAGTTCAGTAAGAGCACTGTTTATGACTATTCAACTGCGCTGACAAACATGATCGCAGAAGGCAGGACCATGGAGAAGGACTTCACTCTGGCAGATCTTCCCACTTTTGCTTATGTTGGCGACGTAATAGACGAGTACAAGATCAAAGAGTCTCCTGCTCAGGTAAGGGCAAGACTTGGCAAGATGTTCAATGAAGCTGTCCGCAAGGGAACAGCCAAGGGTATTGAGAGAGCTGTTGTGGAGAAGGATGGCAAGCAGGAATACAAATTCCTTTCAAGAGCTGCAGTGTATGTAAATACCTCAAAAGCTAAGAAGTCAAAATAATTAAGTACATGAAGGAAGTATTTTTACAAGGATGAGATCATAGACTGGGAGAATCTTTAATGTGCGGAAGATATTTCTTTGATGAATCAACAGCCAATGAAATAGAAGACGAACTGAAACTTGAGAGAGGGTCAGTGGCCATGCAGGCTGGTGATGTGACTCCTGCCATGAATGCTGTGGTACTCACTGCGCCCAGATTTGGCGTTGGCTTTGCTGATGTGGCAGGCACCGTAGATATGGCGCCTGTCAGTGTGGCTGACATGTTTTGGGGAATATCCGGCAAGGATAAGAAGCTGGTGATAAATGCCAGGGCGGAGTCGGCTCTTCAAAAGCCAATGTTTTCTGACAGTGTGGAGAGGCGTCGATGTCTCATCCCGGCAGCAGGCTTCTATGAATGGGACAGGGATAAGAATAAAGTGACCTTTTTTAGAAAGGACAAAAGTTCCATATATCTGGCAGGCTTCTATATGCTCTCGGATGATAAGGAGTCTTTTGTAATACTCACAACAGCGGCCAATGAATCCATGATAAAGGTTCATGACCGCATGCCGCTTATGATAGAGAAAACTGATATGAGGGACTGGTTAAATGACAGCGCCGCAGCAAAAGAGATGCTGAGCATGCCTATGCCACAGCTCGAAAGCCGACGTGACTATGAGCAGCTTAGCCTGTTTTAGCAGGGTCAGTTCAGTATACCCAGAATAGTAATATCCAGCCTCTTCATCAGATCTATA
>JAEEGL017393502.1_pt1 | contig 20975 bp, 20 predicted proteins | sample 9134231 | NCBI WGS metagenome assembly JAEEGL01 (sample SAMN16246548, study PRJNA631951) | gut metagenome | biome: gut microbiome; feature: rumen; material: fiber-attached | host: Bos | place: Iran: Karaj | collected 2018-10
CTGCGGGATAGAAATAAAGTCCTGTTACAGCGTAGTTGCTCTTAGGATTTGCAGGCTTTTCCTCGATTGAAAGTGCATGACCGTCCTTGTCAAAATCAACTACACCGAAACGCTCAGGATCGGGAACATAGTAACCGAATACTGTTGCACGGTTATTCTCTTCAGCGTTCTTCTTTGCAGCACGAAGTATACTTCCAAAGCCGTTGCCGTAAAAGATGTTATCGCCAAGTACCATTGCACAAGCATCATTGCCTATGAACTCCTCGCCCAAAATGAACGCCTGAGCCAGCCCGTCAGGGCTGGGCTGTACTTTGTAGCTTAAATTGATACCATACTGCGAACCGTCTCCGAGAAGTCTCTCAAAGTTCGGAAGATCAGTTGGTGTTGAAATAATAAGGATATCCTTGATACCTGCCAGCATAAGTGTTGACAGTGGATAGTACACCATTGGCTTATCATATACAGGAAGCAACTGCTTCGATGTTACCATTGTCAATGGATAAAGTCTTGTGCCGGAGCCGCCGGCGAGAATTATACCTTTCATAATAACTCCATTCTATAATACAATTATCATTTTTTCAAAACAGCTTTTGCTTTATTAAAAACATCATCATCAAGTCTCGGACTAATCATTCCAGTCTCAAATTTGATTTTTGGAGTCAAAAAGCTTTCTTCCGGTAATGGAATGTCAAATAAGCATGACTCATTATCCGTAAACCATTTTCTATACTGCTCCAAATCTTCATAACTGCTTAATTTAACTGCTCTGATACCATAAGCTTCTGCTATCTTTGTAAAATCAGGTGTTGTGTAACCGCCGCTCACTGCCGTAGCTGCAAATCTGTCCCCATGATTGTAATGCTGTGTTTCACTGATTTTACCAAGCACTCTATTATTGAGTATAAAGATCTTTATGGGTAATTTTTCGCGATGAATAGTTTCCAATTCCTGGATGTTCATCTGAAAGCCACCATCTCCTGAGATGCAATAAACAGGTTGGTTGTTATTCGCAATACATGAACCAATAGCAAAAGGCAATCCGCAGCCCATAATTCCATAGCCACCGCTAATATGTATTCTGCCATTGTAGCCCTTTAACTCCAAAGATTGAGCAGTCCAACATTGATTCATACCAACATCAACCGAAACAATTGGATCTTGTGGTAATAAAGATGCTATTTTCATTACAGCAAGATTTCCGGGCTGAATATCATATGTTGATAAAAACTTCTTAGCTTCTAAGCATTGCTGTTTCCATTCTGAATAGTCAGGAACATCCTCATCTAAGAGCATTCTCATAAAATCTCTTGCATCGGTGTGGTATTTCTTTTCATCAGGCTTGATGTTACGGCTCAACTCATATTCATCAATATCACAGCGTATCAATTCAGCATGAGGGGCAAACTTCTCATTGAATTGTCCGACCTGACGAATACCAAGTCTCGCACCTACAGAAATAATCAGATCACATTCATTCAGAATCATATTGGCAACTCGATTGCCATGTGTTCCTATAAAGCCAATATGTAAGTCATCCTGAGCTAAATCTACGCCATTCATAGTAGTTAATACAGGAATATTTGTTTTATTTGCAAACTGATGCATCAACTCTACTGCATTTGCACTCCTTACACCGTTACCGACTAACAATATCGGCTTGCTGTATGTCGAGCGGAAAATCAATTATTACCCCTCCTTTCCGTCCTAATAAAGCCATATTATAAGCTCGGCTAACAATTTCAGAAAATCCTTTACTTGTATTTGCTGTAACAGAGTATTTTGTAATATTTCGGGTCATAGAAACAAGTTCCATTTCCTGAAATCCATTTTGTCTGATTCCGGAAAAGCCCTTCATTTCATTTGTCGGAACATTACCACAAATACCCATAATAGGTATACCATCAAACCACGCATCTGCAAGCCCACCTAAACCGTTAACTGCACCGGGACCAGAAGTCGTAAAATAAACTCCTATACGTCCACTCGTCCTAGCAAAGCCATCTGCTGCCAAAGCACAACCTTGTTCATTGTAACAAACATGTGTGGTTATCTCATCTTTACGCTTATATAAAGCATCCATAAAAGGGACAATATATCCACCGGCATAACCAAACACATCGGTCACACCATGACTGATCAAGAAATCAACTAAATATTCTGAACAAGTCAATAACCTCACTCCTCACCTTAAAACTCTTTTAGATTAGCTATACATCAGTTCCTCTGGTATACTTAACAACGCTTCAAACAAAGCCAAATCTTCTTTTTTCGTTATTTTAATATTACAAGTCGTTCCTTTTGCAAAAAAAACTCTTTCTCCATAATGAATGAATAACGAACTAGTAAATGTAAAATCATGTTTGTTCTCATTTTCAGCCTGCTCATAATACTTTAAAGCTTTTGCAAACAAAAAAGCCTGAGGGGAAGCAGTTAACATCACATGTTCTCGATCAACATCCGATATGCCTGATTTAAAATCATCAGTATAGACAATGGGCGGATGACAAACTATTGAAGATGATGCATTTCCATTAAGATGCGCAACATTAAGAAGTTCATTAATTGCTTTTTGCGGCAAAACAGGTCTAACAGCATCATGAACAATAATAAAATCACATGGATCAATCTTATCCTTCAAAAAGAAAACACCATTTCGTATTGAATCATGCCCGGTTTTTCCGCCTTCAATAACCCAACACACTTTTGTAAGAGCGTATTTATCAACCAACATACTAAGATGTTCTATCCAATCGCTTTTACATACTACTACAATTTTCTCTATTTGAGGATTTTTCTGAAAGTTTTCGATGGAATACACTATTATAGGTTTCCCTTTAACTTCAAGAAACTGTTTTGGGATTTCTGCGCCCATTCTTGAACCAACGCCACCGGCCAGTAAAATCACATAATTTTTCATAGCACTTTCTCCTTACTGTCCCGTTTTTGATGCATTTCCTACCTCTTTTAGGATGCTTATTGTTCTGACCATTCCCATTTTTATATCATAATTCGGGCTCCATCCAAGTTTTTTTAACTTTGCCCCATCCAGTCTTGCTTTAGTCGCTTTACTGTAACCTTTTGCTTCTATTTCATCCGGTTTTTCAAAAACAACATTTTTTCCATTAATGCCAGCTATAATATGAGCTAAATCCTTAAGTGTTATATCACTGTTTATATTGGCAATATTATAAGCTTCTCCACTTTCACCACATAATAACGTGTAGAGTAAACCAGATACTGCATCAGCAACATATGTATAACTATAAAACTGACTTCCACTTGATTTAAGCACGATGTCTTGTCCGTCAATTCCGTTTTTGATGAACTGACTAAGGGCTTTTGTATCGGACATCAGCATTGTCGGACCGTATGAACGTGTTATACGAGCAATAACAACATCAAGTCCCATTTGAGATCTGTATGCCTGACATAGTGCTTCTCCGCATCTTTTGCTTTCAGGATAACCTGCTCTTAAGGTATTGCAGTTGATATAGCCGCAGTAATCTTCATCAAATAATTCAACATCACCGCGGTTTTCTCCATATACTTCATTGGATGATGCAAATGCAAATCTTGTAGCATGATGCTCAACAGCATAATTCAACAAATTCTGTAAGCCTATAATATTTGTTGTAATAGTACCTATCGGATCGGTAGAATAAAGCATGGGGTGTGTATTAGAAGCAAGATGAATAATATAATCAACAGTACCAATTCTATCTGTAATAAGAGGCATTTTTACATCGTATTTTATAAAAGTCAAATGGCTGTCATTAACCCACTTTGAAAACCTTTCCTTTGCTTTAACTTCATTGCGTCCAAGAGCATATATTGTGCAATTTAAGTCAGATGAAATATTCTTTTCAAGAATCACATCAATTAAAAAGCTACCTATCAAACCTGTTGCACCGGAAAGCATTACCGATTTATTTTTCAGTTTTTCCCAAGGCAGATCTAACTCAGCAACATATTGAACATCCTCAATATATATGTCATTATCATATAAATTCATTATCATTCTCCTAAAAATAAAAACAAGATATCCTTATCGTTTATTCTTTCGCTAATTTGCGGTTGTCGTCAAAAAGATACTGTAAAATTCTTTTTGTTGACTCTTTATTATCATCTGTCATCTGTCTAATCGCTTCATATCGTCTTTCTTTCAGCGGATCTTCGCCTCTAAGCAATAAAGATACGTACTTCATGACATCAGACCAAGTTTGAGCAATATATGAACACTCTATTATCTTTGTAAAAGACTCGGTAAAATCAACATTATCAGTTTCAGCACAGTAAATTATAGGTTTTCCAGTGAGAAAAAACGTCATTAATACTGACGAAAAATCGGTTATCAGAATATCTGTTTCTAAAAATGAATCTTCTATTAGTTTATTTTTGTCGAATTGAATTTCCATTTTTGACAACTCAGTTTTATAATCCTCAATTTCAGTTTCAGTTAGCTTGTGCGTTTTTATCGCATTCTGAAAAGTCAAAGGGTGAGGGCGCAAAACCAGATTAGTATTTGGAAAAGATTTTTTTATATCCATAATTGAATACATATATTTGAAGAATGTGCTTCCACCAAATTCTTTATCGTCTGTCCAACGTGGAGTCCAAAGAATGCTATTGTATTTTAATACAGGTTCGTTTATTACGCCTTCTAATGAAGGAAAACCACTAAAAGTTCTTTTTTGATTTCTCCTTTTGGGAAATTCATTTAGTTGTTCATTACTACAGCAAAACATCATATATAAGTAATAAAAAAACAAAGTCGAGTAGTAAGATTTTTTTACATTTAAGCCGTGAAAACAATATGGGATATAGCATGTTTTGGAATACTTGATAACATTCTTTGTTGTGTAGCATTCTGGCAAATAATTTTCCCAGCAGCGCTGATAGAAAACATAATTTAACTTAAGCTCTTTTAAATCTATCCATTTTTCATCATAGTATGCTAAAATGATTTTTTCATCAGGATACAGACTTCTGAAGAACTCCAATTCTTCGCCATATTCTTTAAAAGTGTTTAATGCAAGATCAAATGATGGTAAGACAATAAGGTACGGATCAAACATCTCGTCGGCTAACATTGCTTCGTACACAGTGAGCTGCTTGTCCCATATTTCAGGCATTTGCACAATAAAACCAACCTTGATTTTTGCATTTGAATTTGCTTTGTGAGCAATTCTTTTTAATGCATTAGATGCATCTATTTTAAAGCAGCAATTCTTTATCAATCTATATGGATACTTGATACATTTTACAACTGTTTCTTTCAACATTTTCCTCTCCTTATACAATCGTTTCATTATAAATACAATAAATCAGTTTTTCTAAAAAATCTCCTTATTCGATACTCTATGATTTACGTTTTACTGTGTTATTCACAAATTGCATAAGTTCCCTACGCTTAATAAATGTAGCAATTAATCCTACCAAAACAATAATATATCTTACAATCATCAATTTGTAAGTTGCCATCATAATAAAGCAAATGGCAGTAAATGCAATAAAAATCAACGTTAGCATTTTAATATCAAGTGCTTTCATAGAAAAGCCTGATTCTTTAGCAACTTTTCTCATTGTAAAATAATTCATAACTGCAAACAGAATATAACTAATCATCGTTGTGTATCCAGCTACAATATAGCTGACATTAGGAATCAATATCGCATTTAAAATGATATTTGCTACTGCCGCACCAATTGAAGCGTACACTAATTTTTTCTTTTTCTCATAATAAAACTGTACATTGATGAAAAGCTGTGCATAAAAAAGCAATAAAAGGCTTATAGCAACCGGTGGGATGATCCAAATAGCCTCAGCATATTTTTCACCGCCCATAATCAATATTACTTCTGGAGCCATAATAACAATACACATTATTAGTCCAGTCATTAATACTGCAATGCCATTTGCAACCTTTGCGTTCTCTTCTTCTCTACCTTCCTTAATTTTTTTATAAAACCAAGGAACATAGGAATTATTAATCGCGTTCAAAACAAACGTCAAAATCATTGCCAAAGTATAAGCGACTCCATATATTGCAGCCTTGCCTTTTCCACAATAATGATTAATCATTAATCTATCACTTTGATTAAAGATCATTTGTGAAAGATAGTATGCCAGCAAAGGAATATTAAAACTTAATGCGTATTTCCAATATTCTTTATGAAAGACACTTTTACCACGAATAGCATTCAAGCTGAAAATAATAACGCCAAATGCTAAAGTTGCAACGACATTACCGATTATTCTTGCTGAACCTTTCTGTTCACTCAGCAGAACAAATGCAAGTGACACAGCGGTATTGGCAACAGACATAATCAGTGTTAATGCAACAACAGGTTTATATTCATAATCAAATCGTTTTTTACCACTCCACAGATTTATGGAATTGATCGATAGAGTTTCAAGAATAAGAAAAATAACAAACAGTGTGGGCAAATCTAAAATATCATTCCAGAATCCTTGAAAAGGAAGATATATAATTAAAAAGAAACCGCAAAGTACTAACCAGATACCCTGAATTGATGAAATGTATCTATCTCTATCTTTTTCAAATTTGAGCATTGCTGGTGAAAACGATCCGTAAGCCAGGTTAAGCGTCAAAACAATTGAAAAAATACCAGACCATGACGAATATACCGTCATTTCGCCATATTCATCTGTAGACATAAGCCTTGTAAAAATCGGCATATTAATGAATGAAATGCATTTTTGTACAATACTGCAAAGAGCATAAGCAACTGATGCCCTTGCTTCCTTTGACATCGAGCCCCATTTTTGTCTCAGCTTACGAATTGATAAAGTCAAACACGGTTCCTCCAATTATTATAATTTTCATTTCTTTATAAACTTCAAGAACTCATCATAATCTCTAATATAATCTTCAACCTTATAGAAATCAGAAGCGGCAACACACAGCACAGAATCCTTTTGCAGCCATAGCATCTCTCTCCAGGTCGGCTGATCTATGATCACACCAATAGATGGATCAGATAACTCTATTTCTTCTCTGCCATTTCTGTTTTCCAGAATCAACTGAATTCTGCCATATGGACAGAAGAGTAACTGTTTAAGTTCCTTGTGTGCATGAAATCCTCTTCTTACACCTTCCGGAACTTTTGAGATATAATACATTCTCTTAATATCAAATGGTATATCGTGTGTGGTCTCAAAAAATGAAAGCTCACCGGCATTAACAGTAGGAATTGTTTTGATATGTATAACCCTACAACCAGCAACAGTTTCTCTGCTTGTGAAATCATCGCCCTTTAAAACAGAGTACCACTTCAAATCATTCATATCAGAATATCTTGCAATAACTGATGCCGGAATATCAAAAGCTTCATGGAAGTTGTGCTTATCATAGAATCTTACAGCACGCTCGTTAGATCTTGATACACACCAATAAACGCATTCCAAACCATATTCGTCAAATGCTTTTTCTATTATGGATTCCATACCATACCATGAGTATCCTTTACCCATAGCTTCTGCTCTGACTGTAATTGCAAATTCAGCCGTTCCGTTCTCAATATGTTTAAGGCTGACTGTTCCCATGTATTCATCTGTATCTGAAACAATTGCGAGATTAATATTTTGCTTATCGTCCCAACTTGCTTTTATAAATGCTTCACAGTCTGAAATAGTCTTTGATGCAAAATTGGTTTTAAGCTTTTCAACAACGCTCTTATCATGCATCCAAGCAAGCATCAATGGAGCATCTTTCAATTCAAGTCTTCTTAATAACATACAATCACCTATCAGAATTCATTAATTGCATCAATCACATACTGGATTTCTTCATCAGTCATGCCATAATACATCGGAAGGCTTAATTCGGTAGCACTGATCTCTTCGGCTATGGGTAGCGCCCCCTGCGGAATATTCAAATCGCTATAGCATCCCTGTAAGTGCATAGGAATCGGATAATGCTTATTTGTTCCAATGCCCTTATCATTCAGATGTTTTTCAAGAGCATCACGCTTATCACATCTAACTCCATAAATATGCCAAACCGGAACACATTCATCCTTCACGATTGGAGTAATTACCTTAGGATTATGAATTCCTTCAGAATACAGCTTTGCAATTCTTCTTCTTTCTTCATTCATACGATCAAGATGACCGAGTTTAGCTAATAGGAATGCAGCCTGCATCTCATCAAGTCGGCTGTTATTTCCCTTATATATATGATGATACTTATAATCAGAACCATAATTGCCAAGCGCTCTGATTTTCTTAGCAAGTTCTTCATCATTAGTAACTGCAGCACCGGCATCACCCAATGCGCCGAGATTCTTTCCGGGATAAAAACTGAAACCAGCAGCATCGCCGAATGAGCCTACTCGCTTGCCTTTATATGTAGCGCCATGAGCCTGTGCACAGTCTTCAACCACAAAAAGGTTATGCTTCTTGGCTATGCTCATAATGGCATCCATATCACAAGCCTGTCCATAAAGATGTACCGGCATAATTGCTTTGGTTTTATCGGCAATAGCTGTTTCAATCAATTCAGGATTAATCAAAAATGTATTAATATCCGGCTCAACAAACACTGGCGTTGCGCCAACATATGTCACCGCAAGGGCTGTAGCGATATATGTGTTCGATGGAACTATAACCTCATCACCTACACCTACACCAAGTGCTTTCAACGCAAGCATAAGTGCGTCAAGTCCATTGCCGCAGCCTACGCAATAATTTGTACCACAGTATTTGGCAAAAGCCTGCTCAAAAGCCTCATCTTCTTTGCCTTCAATATACCAAGAACGTTCAAAGACACGCTCAAAGGCATTACGGATGTCTTCATTTAATTCCTTCTCCATAGGAAGAAATGACACAAAAGGTACTTTCATCAAATATTCTCCTTTACGAATTTACTATCTTTAAATCAGTATTTTCATTATTAGTTTTTATATTTATAAATAGTACGAAAAGCGATACATATTATTCCTTTTTTTCATCAAGGAAAAACAAATCATACTTAAGACTCCTTAATTTTGAGTCATCAAATTGTATACGCTTTTTGCGCTCCATGAATATTCTACGGTAAAACAGATATTCGCAGAGATGCCTCAAACAAAAAAGTGCTTTTTTTGCCTTTGAGTTTTTACCGGCATATGTTAAATAAAAATTGCCAATCTGATATGACAGTTGCTTTTTCTCCTCGGAATTAAGAATCTCTGTATGCTTAATCCTTTCAGTTTTATTATACAATATTGTATCTTGGACTAGCTTTGGATGTAAGCTGCCACTCGACGTTCCACCATCTTCATACCAAATGGATATTATATCATATGCAAAACAAAGCTTATTTTCCCAGAGATACTTTATCAAGAACGGTCCGTCTTCCCATAAAACGTAAGATTCATCAAAAAAGTCATATTTTTTCATTATTTCACGGGAATAACTCATTGCACTTCCAGAAGCCATATCATACGCCTGACCAAGAATAAGAGCTTTATACTGCTTCAAAGACGTATCATTTGATTTTATAATCTTCCGCTCATTAATATGAGGAAGAAGGCAAACAGGATCATAATCGTTATGATAAAGTATTCTAGAAGTTACAACAACATCTGCTTTATTAACGATAAAAGCCTTCACAATCTTGCTGACCGTATCACGCTCAAAAAAAACGTCACCACAGGACAAATTGATGAAATACTGTCCCTTTCCGCTTTTATAGGCGCTATTCAAATTACGAACAGTACCGATATTCTGCGTATGATGAATGATAACAAAATCTATAAGAGAATGCTTGTGTTCATCAACATATTTCCTAATCTGTTCTTCAGGAAACTCAGCCGAACCATCATCACAAATTATATATTCTATCTTTGGATAATTCTGCTTCAAAACAGAACTGATTGTTTCATAAATATGAGTAAAATTTTTATAACAAGCTGTAACAACGGTAACCAAAGGGCTCTCGTTTGTCTTCAAGTCTTTTCATCCTTTCAAAATAACTAATACCCAAATCTAATTAATACAAAAGCGTTCTTTTGTCGCATATTCGAAATAGAGTATTAAGAAAATCTTTTTTCAAATATCCCATACCGAAAGAAAGCAGGAACAACAGGCACATGAACTCATTCTGTGTAAATAGAACGTCTTTGACATTGATAACTACGAAAACTATGCCCAAAAACATAAACAACCACTTTGCCCCCTTTTGGTAAAATGGTTTTGCCATTACAATGACAAGTGCAAAAATGCCAAACAGATAAAACAATCCTCCAAGCCATAAGTAATTTATAAAGCCTACATCTGTTCCTTTATGACCATCATGTGGATATATAGCTTCTACTCCAGAGCCAAAAATCAACTTCAGCCCCTCCGGAAGAGACCATGTTGAATCTGAAGCAACATATTCAAAATAGCCATTCTTCTCACCCTTGAATAATCCAAATATTTGCTCAAAACCAGACATTACCCAACCTGCATACCAAGCATTCTCTGAATTATGCATTGTTTTTAATAGCTTATTTCCTACAATAAAAACTAACAACACGATACCTGAACCAATCATAATCTTGCGTATTGTATTTACACTTAATTTCTTGGCTTGGATAAACAAAATAAACATTATCCCCAAAATAAGCAGAATAAGAGCGGTTCTAGAATTCAAAACAATGAATATTATCATCAATGGCGTTGCAAGAAGGTATTTTTTGTTAACAAACGAATATTTAATCATGATAACTGTCATAACAACGGCTATCAATGGAGCAAAATTCGTAAGATGAAAGGCAAAGCCATACAATCTGTAATTAGAAAGCGAAGTATACCTGGCCGCATCATATCCATAGGCTATAAATCGATTCAGCACCCATGTGTGAAAAGGCGCGAACACAAATGATATAACAGCTAAAATTCCCTGTAAATTGCAGCAAATGACTATCATCATTACTAAATCGTAAAATGATGCTTTTTCTTTTTTGAGAATGTTTAAAATAAAAAAACATATCGGAATATAAACACCTATCCAAAAGGCTGGTCCGTAAACTACAGCTTTCATTTGACGATTGTTTATATAAGCAATACCAACAATATACAGCAGTAAAATCAAAATAATCAGCAACGAATAAAAAACATTTTTCCACTTTAAGAATACAAGGAACTCATTGATATTGAACACTATATATCCCAAAGCAATCGCAGCCAAAAAATAATGCGTTCCCAGACTTATGAACGGCGGAAAAAACAAAAACAAAAAAATATATAAGATTAGAAATATAGTCTTAATCTTCTTATCCCAAATATTTTTCATACGCACATCCGTTTTACAATTAGTTATTAATTGAAGCAATCATGCTTCTAAACATACATGGGAGGTCTTTTTCAGCCGCCCATCCCAATGATCTTATCTTTGTAACGTCGAGCATCATATAAAGTGTTGAAGCATACCCAAGCTTTTCAATATCTGAAAGCTCAATCTTCACACTTATATCTCCACCCGCCACATCATTAGCAACCATTTCTGCCATTTCAAGAATTGAACAATATGTTCTGGGGTTAGCAGCATTATAGCATTCTTTGTTTTTCCCATTAAGAAGAACCGTGAGGATTGCCGTAACACTATCAGCAGTATAAAGATAACAACGTTCTGTCTCACCTTTTGTTTTTAATACTATATCTTCTTTATTTATAGCAGAACGCATGAACTCAGCAAAAACCCTGCCGTCATCAAAAGAAACGCCGGGGCCGAAAGTCTGAGTAAGCCTTATACACTTTACAGGTACTCCGTACTGAGACGCATAGGAAGAACACATGGATTCACATATCTGCTTGCTTATCGGATAGCAATTTCTTACATTTGAAGTGTCAAAGCCTGCTACCTCGCTCTCTGTGACCGTATGTCCTCTCTCAGGATGGCCGTAGACCTCCATACTTGAAAGATAAACCACGGAAGCAACATTTTTCGCTCTTGCTAGCTCAAGAATATTCCTTGTGCCATTAATTGCAGTAGTTATTGTTTCAACAGGCTCATCTATAAAACTCTTACTTGAAGTCACACTCGCTCCGTGGACGATAAAATCAATATTCTCGGATATATCTGGCATATTCTTTATATTGCCTAAGATAAAACTCAATCCTGGATACGCTATCTCATCCTCAAATACTTTATTTGCTTTTTCCATATTGCGAACAAGAGCAATCACTTTAACATTGAGTTCTTTTTTTTGGCTGGCATATATTACAGATTTAATAATATTAAGACCTATAAGTCCTGTTGCACCTGTAACCAAAATCGTTTTATTACTAAGCTTATCCCATGGGATAAAATTTACTGAACTTACATACTCAAAATCTTCTATCATTACAGAACTATTTTTCATGCCTTCTCCTATCAGCTTATATAAATCTGCTCATTCTCTTTTGCTTCAAGAACAGCTCTCATCGTAAAAAAATCATCAGGTGTAGTTATTTTGATATTTTCATAGGGACCGTCTATCATATAGAGTTCACGGCCGTAGCTCTTCATAAGAGTACAAGAATCTATAGCGTTGGTAATTCCTTCCTCTATAGCCTTATTTTGAACCTCAAGTATATCGTTGAGCCAAAAGCTCTGAGGAGCTTTTGCTACACGAGAATGAGCTCTTGACGGTACTTCACAAATCTTATTGTTATCATCAACGACAACTATTGTTTCCTTGACTATTCCGGATGTTATGCAACAGCCATTCTTCTTTACACATTCGATGTTTTGAGTAAGGAGATCAGGATTAATAAGCGGACGTACACCGTCATGTATCAGTACAACAGCCTCATCGTCACCTGCCACCTCTTTTGCGGCAACTAACCCATTATATATTGAAAGCTGACCCGTTTCGCCGCCTGGAACAATTTTTCTCACTTTTTTAATCATATATCTTTCAATAAGACCTTCAAGATATGGTATCCATTCCTTAACAGAAGCAATCACCACATCGGTAATATCATCATTTTTTTCAAAATGTTCAAGAGTATGTATTATTATTGGTTTATTAAAAATCTCAAGAAACTGTTTGGGTTTGTCCTTGCTATGCATTCGACTTCCGACACCGCCTGCAAAAATTACACCTATATTCTTCATTTTTCTCATTCTCCTTAGAAAAGTCCCAGAAGCACCTTTAATATAAACAAAACTGGCTTTTCACCATTATAGCTACATAACTCATTAGTATCAAAAATGAGCTTCAACTTATTATTACTAGCTTCGCTGAAAACTCTTACCTTCGAGTCAGCAGGAATATAATCACCAAAGCACTCTACAAGAGCAGTTGAAAATGCACTTCTTCCATTTCTTAAATTTGGATTTTTCACCTTTTTCCACTTTAGAATAAGATCATCAATGATAGTATCCTTTTTCGCTCCTACAACATTGTTTTCATGTTGACGATACTTCATAAACGAACGATTATCATAAACAATCCCTTTAACAACAGTTGCCACACCTGCAACCCAAACGTCATGTATCCTAGTTTTCAGAAGAGCCTGGGAAGGTCTGCGACCTTCTTCACTCAAAAGCTTTTTAAACTCAACAGGGAACACCATTGTACAACCTGCCAGCATATTGCTGAATATTATGCTCTCAGTTGTAAGATGAATCTTCTCGTCTGTATATCTAAGCCCATTTGACTTGCCGTATTTATCTACATTTTCCTGATTTGAGGCATAAAGGCTGCAATCAGTTTCCTTAAGCAACTTTATAGCCTCAATAAGCTTTTCCTCACACCATATATCATCTTGATCGCTCAACGCATAATAATCAAAGGTATCAGGAACGATATAAATGAGATTCATGAAGCTGTTGCCGACTCCGAGGTTATTTTTGCCAACAAGCAGATGTACATTTTCATTTTCCGAACAAATCTCCCTGATAATATCCAATGTACTGTCCTTTGAACCGTCATCTCTTATATACAATGAGACTTCTGTGTCCTTCTGGGCAAGAATACTGTCTATCTGTTCTTTTATGTACTTTTCACCATTGTAGGTGCTCATCAATACAGCTACTTTTTCCATTGTACTATCCTTTACAGTTTTAATTCAGTTATAAAATGACATTCTCTGTGCATTTTATCAGGAACAACCATGTAATCGTTTCCGTACAGTCCTTCAAGATACCTTTTATAGTTACCCGGTGCATAGAAAAGATGCTCCTTGAACTTTATTTCTGTTAGAGGGAAAAAGGTATCTGTAGAATAAATCTCACCAAAATAATGCTTTCTGCCCGTTGCACTTGTCACAAGAGACGTTTTTCTTCTGTAATGTATGGTATTATCCACGGTATTGAACCATTTTACAGGAGATCTGAAAGAAAAGAAATTACCGACAAAACGTCTGATTCGAAAGAAAAGCTTTCCATCTTTACTTTGTGCATAGTATTTTCTTGTCTTTTTGCTCATGTATTTCTCATCCATTACACAAGATGCAATAAACATCTCAATATTCGACTTGATTCCCCTGATTTTTCTCATAATTTTGTTCTCTGGAACATAATCATAAGGAAAAATGTCTACATACGCTGCACTTGGCTGCAAGGGATTTTCGTCGCCTATAGTCCTGAGCACAGTTCCTTTTTTAAAAATCTGCATGAAACGATTGCCATTGGGTGAATCTGAATTCGGACACCTAAGTTCATACGCATCAGAAAATTCCTTGTCAAATACCTTCTTCATTTTCTCATAGTCGCTGCGTTTCATACCGAAATCCATATCGTCATCCCATGGAATAAAGCCACCGTGTCTTACAGCACCAAGAAGGCTTCCTCCAACAAGAAACAGCTTTATACCGTTTTTACGACATCTTTTCTCAATATCGACAGACATCTCATAAAGACAATCCTTCAGTGACTCATGCTCTTCGTCTGTCATCTGACGGACATTCTTATCATTTCTTGCCAACTCATTTAGAATGTCCTTGTAATTTAGATTCAATCCCATGATTCATTCCTTCTCTATCAGGTCTGTTATTCTAAGGTAAGAATTCTTTCTGTTAAATAACTCTTCTGCACATTTTCTGGCGTTATTTCCCATTATTTTACGTAGCTTTGGTTCTTTGATAAGTCTTTCAAGCTTGTCCGCAAGATCTTCAGCATCTCCGTTTTTGCAGTTAAAGCCCATTTTGTACTCCTTGACCAGTTTTCTATACTCCCTACATTCCTGAGTATTCAGAACAGGCAAACCAGAGGCAACATAATCGGCATGTTTATTAATTATACTTTGAGCTGCACCATGTGTTATTGGATTAACCGTCATGTCACATGATTTCAACATTCCACACATTTTATCATATGGCATTCGACCTAAAAACTCAGCGTCAACGTCTTTTTCTTTTGAATATTTTTCAAAACGTTCCTTGTCTGGTCCATCTCCCATTACAATAAACTTTGGGAGTTGAAGTCCTTTTTTCTTAATAATATCAAGTGCATCGATTACACATGTAAGATCATAACTACTTCCCAAAGTTCCGCAATATGCAAGGCGTAACCTATCATCATCTCTTTCAACTTTATTATTTACTGCATTTTCATCAAATATATTTAAATCCGTACCTAAAAATACAGATACACCTTTTCTACACCTATTATTCACTTTCAAAGCACGATCAACATATGTTTGAGAAACCGCACAAATAGCATCTGCTCTTTTATAAATACCATCTGCCATTTTTTTAAATGGCAAAAATGCAATGTCGCTTATAATCGGGATATTAATTACCATCTGAAAAGCTTCCGGCCATAAATCCTGAACGTCAATTACAAATCGTACATTATTTTTTTCGCAATATTTCGCTGCTGCCAAAGGTGCTGACAAAGAAGGAATTGCACAGTAAATTACGTCTGGTTGTTTACGTTTAGCAAGATACTTTTTTACACTCTTTCCCCATACATAATGGCTATAAAAGCGCTTCAAGCATACGTTTTTTGAATATCCTGTTTCATGTAAAAATGTAATTTTAAACGGCCATTTCGATACTGCCTCTTTACGAAAGCGTTTTTCTGTATGATAAAAATCGCTTGTAATGATTTCAACATTATGCTCTTTACAAAGCATTTTAGCTATATACAAAAAACGGTCATTATCATTTTCTGAAAAATCCATACAAAAATTTGACAAAATAAGAATATCCATCTATTCAATCCTCATGCTCTATATTTAGGGAAAAAGGCCTCATCCGTAACATTATTTCTTAACGAAACTAACCACTCATACTTCTCTTTCATAAATATTTTCTTTCCAATGAAAAAACTATGTAAGTCATCTTTACGATAGAAAGCTTTTTTGAACTTAAAAAGGCTATCTTCCGCACTTCCAACTCCGCCGCCCAAATAAAAAGACTTATATCCATTATACGCACCCCAAAGAGCAGCATGATAGAGCAACAAATTAGTTGGTGCTAAGTTTGAAAACTCACGCTTAGAACCTGAAAGATGATAATTCATCATTCCATTAGTTGTCAGTATTATAGAACTTGCAATTATTTGGTTATTCAATTCAGCATAAAAAATCTGTGAATTGTATGGTAAATCATTCAGTACACTCTTATAAAAATCCGACTTAAAATAATAATATGTTTTGGCATTGTCCTTGGCCATAGTCTCATTATATATATCAATAAACTTATCAAACAATTCTTGGCTTCTTCCGTTCATAATGCAAACGCCATTTTTTTGCGCTTTACGAATCATATTTCTATTTTTGCTTGATAAATTCTCCCACACAACATCTGGTGATGAAAGATCCATTGTAATTGTTTTTCCAAGTTCGATAATATCATAAAAAGAAGATGAAAAAGAGCTATTACCTAATACAGGATGAAATCTGACAAATTCGCTTATTATATTATTTGCATTGCAATATTCTTCATATTCCTCAAAAATACAATCTGATTGATTGCCTTCTATAAGCCAACCACCATATCCATATGGTGTTGTCAAATCAAAGTATTCGTCTCTATGTATTTTATCTTTGAAAACATCGCAATCAGCAATATCTCTTTTAAAAACTACATTTATTCCACGAACAGATCCGTCATCATAATAGAATAATAAAGGTATTCCGTCGCCATGTATCATAAAAGCTTTAACATACCCACTAAGCCAATACACGTCATAATTAGAAAAGCTTCTTACAATTCTATCCCATTCTTCACATTCTGTTATACTATAAATCTTTAAACTCATAATCAACCTTCCAGACTTATAATGATTTGTTTTTTAACTCATTCCAATCTTTCAGATCCATATCCGCCCCTTCAGCAAATGTGGTATCTTCACGCAGAAAAACCTTTTTAACTGTTCTAAATAATATCTTAATATCTTCAGAAAAACTAATATTATTAATGTATTCGACATCATATTTAAGTTTCTCATCCCAATTCAAAGCATTTCTGCCAGAAGATTGAGCTAAACCAGTTAACCCAGGTCTAACTAAATGTCTTCTATTTTGAATTGAATTCATATATTTTACATCTCTGGGAAGTAATGGTCTCGGACCAATAATAGACATATCGCCTATAATAATATTGAACAATTCGGGAAGTTCATCAAGGCTTGTACTTCTAAGCCACTTACCATAGGAAGTAAGTCTCTTTTCATCAGAAAGTAAATTTCCATGCTTGTCCTTCTTGTTGTTCATGGTTCTGAACTTTACAAGCTTGAATATCTTTTCATTCTTACCTGGACGATCCTGTGTAAAGAACGGATTACCGCCCATTGCAACTACTCCGACAATAGTCAGAACCAGAAGTATCGGTGAAAGAACGATTATTGCTCCGAGTGAAAGAGTAAAATCGAGCATACGCTTAAAATACTTTGCATACATTATTCAAAACAACTCCTGATAAGTTCGATTATGATATCCTGCTGTTCGGGTGTCATCTTATTATCGCTCGGGAGGCAAAGACCTCTCTCGAAGATGTCTGCACCAATGTCAAGCACAGCGCCGCGGTCGATATAAGCATTGGACTGTCCTCTGCCGTTGCCCTTTGCAGTAACAAAGCCGTTCATACGGTAGATAGGCTGCATATGCATAGGCTTCCATATCGGACGTCCCTCGGCATTGAACTTTGAAAGAGTCTCAAGTATCTCTGTAGGACAGGACTTACCCTGCTCCGAGATATACATAGGCTGGTTTTCGCCGCGTACCTGCTTGCACATTGCTTCCTTATCTATGAGAATACAGCTGAGCCAGTAGTTAGGCACGCTGTCGATTATATCGAACGGGTTCATAGTAACAGGAAGTCCCTTGAAGCCCTCCTTATAACGCTCATATATAGCCTTTTTCTGAGCGATATGCTCATCAAGGTAGTTCATCTGTCCGCGAACAACACCAGCAATGATATTTGACATACGGTAGTTATAGCCGATCTCCTCATGCTGATACCAAGGAGCTGCTTCACGGCTCTGAGTTGACCATTTGCGAACCTTATCAGCGTCGTCAATGCTGTTTGTGAGAAACATACCGCCTGACGAACCTGTGATTATCTTGTTTCCGTTGAAGCTGATAGCGCTGTAGTCGCCGAAGCCTCCTGTTTCCTTGCCCTTGTAAGTAGCGCCGAAAGACTCGGCAGCGTCCTCAACTATGAGTGCACCGTGTCTGTCGCATATTCTTCTGATAGCGTCTATCTTTCCCGGAACACCGTAAAGATGAGCAACTACTACCAGCTTGACATCAGGATATATCTCAAACGCCTTTTCAAGAGCATCAGGACACATATTCCATGTATCTGTCTCTGTATCAATAAAAACGGCTTCACCGTCCTCATAAGCAACAGGGTTTACAGTAGCGTCGAATGTCATATCCGAACAAAACACCTTATGTCCCTGAAGTGTGCCGCAATTAGGCTTCGGCTGACCGTAGAGCCTTTCGCCTGCAAGCTTTATTGCGAGATGAAGTGAAGCTGTTCCGCAGGAAAGAGCAACGGCATACTTTACTCCCGCATACTCTGCAACGAGCTTTTCTACCTCGTTGATGTTCTCTCCTGCTGTTGTTATCCAGTTTTTCTCAAATGCGTCGTTTACCCATTTTTGCTCATCACCGTGCATGGTAGGCGATGAAAGCCATACTTTCTTTTCAAAGGGTTTAATGTTGCTTTTGTTTACAAACATCTGATGTTTCTACTCCTATCCACCCAGCGTTATTGATCCGATCCGTAACCCCGGAATCCACTCTGTCGTTTCCGACACAGGCAAAATCAACAAGCCTATATTTATCATTTGCCTGCCCCTCCGTGGGGCAATAGTTTCTAACTTGCATTTAGCTCCGCCATGGTTATACACCGCATTTATGATACCAAGCGATACATAATAATATAGTATGGCAAAGGCTGTACGTTTCAATTATACCCTTTGGCAAAAAAAAAAGCAAGCGTAAAAATTAGGGAATTCTAAACTCACAAATATTTTTGTCATATTAAACAAAAATATTTCATAGCCCACTGTTAAAATGGCATAAAAAAATATACTCAAAGTCAAAACACGGGCATTATTTAATATTTGTATATCATTATATGTCGTTCATTATATCTTAACTTCTTGCCGATTCTTCCGACTTTGCAAACATATATTTCTATTTTTAACAGATTTTGCTAAATTAAAATTCTGATAATGATATAATATATAATTATATAACTCTGCGTAAAGTGTTATGTAAATGCATATTTTACTTTCTGAATTCATTATTATGAATACTCGGCATAACTGCTAAAATACATCGGATAAACACCTTTATATGCTGATAAATCCATGAAATCAGCTTTATACCATTGATTTTTGGCATATAATGATGTATAATGTAAAAAGCGATTTTTTATTAATTACAATTGCTATTTAATCAAATAAAGACTTTTTTTATTTTGCCTACATAAAAACATTGTTAAGGAGTAAATTCAATGAAAGGAATAATTCTCGCCGGAGGCTCCGGCACAAGGCTTTATCCGCTGACGCTGGTAACGAGCAAACAGCTCCTGCCTGTATATGATAAGCCAATGATCTTTTATCCTATGTCAACGCTTATGCTTGCAGGTATCAAGGATATCCTTATTATCTCAACACCGACTGATCTTCCGAACTTCGAGAGGCTTCTCGGTGACGGTTCGCAGTACGGTATCAATTTAAGCTATAAGGAACAGCCGACTCCCGACGGACTGGCTCAGGCGTTTATTATCGGCGAAGAGTTCATAGGCGATGACGCCTGCGCAATGGTTCTGGGAGACAACATCTTCTACGGCAACGGCTTCGGAACACTTCTCCGTGCTGCAAAGGCAAACGCTGAAGATAACCATCGTGCAACTGTATTTGGCTACTACGTTTCAGACCCCGAGCGCTTTGGCGTTGTTGAGTTCGATGATAACGGTCAGGCTATTTCCATTGAAGAAAAGCCTGCTGAGCCTAAGAGCAATTATGCTGTTACAGGTCTCTATGTCTACCCTGCAGGAGTCAGCGCAAAAGCTAAGCAGGTCAAGCCTTCTGCTCGCGGAGAGCTTGAAATAACCACTCTCAATGATATGTATCTCGGAGAAAAAAGTCTCGATGTTCAGCTTCTCGGACGAGGATTTGCATGGCTCGACACAGGTACTATGGACAGTCTCACAGAAGCGACAAGCTTTGTTCAGATAGTTCAGAAACGTCAGGGAATCGTTATCTCAGCTCCCGAGGAAATAGCTTTCGTCAATGGCTGGGTAAATAACACAGAGCTTATGAAGTCTGCTGAAAAATACGGCAAATCACCTTACGGCGCTCATTTAAAAAAGCTTGCTGAGGGCAAAATCAAATATTAAGGAGTTAATATAATGACAGTTTTTGTAACCGGTGGAGCCGGATTTATCGGCTCAAATTTCGTATTCCATATGCTTGATACATATCCTAACTATCGTATCGTATGTCTGGACAAGCTTACATACGCAGGCAATCTCTCAACGCTTGAGCCTGTAATGAAGAACCCTAACTTCCGTTTCGTAAAGATTGATATCTGCGA
>JAEEGL012304422.1_pt1 | contig 20973 bp, 33 predicted proteins | sample 9134231 | NCBI WGS metagenome assembly JAEEGL01 (sample SAMN16246548, study PRJNA631951) | gut metagenome | biome: gut microbiome; feature: rumen; material: fiber-attached | host: Bos | place: Iran: Karaj | collected 2018-10
ATCTTTGTAGCTAGCCGTATTGAAATATGTGCCATATAAATGTTTAAATTCGCTTACCTGTTTCATAAAACCATTGTATGCTTCTGCTATATGGTTTTCTCCACGATTTTCATTTATTCTAGCATATCCATTGAACCAAGCAGAACCATATGAACAAGCATTTCCAACGTACCCTATTATATAACGTGGATATGTAATGGAACAAGTATTTTTTCTAGCAAGTTCCTTCATTTCATTATATTGTTCTTCGGTAACTTCTTTGGGTATATTTGTTTTCAAGCCCATTTTTACAGAATTCCACAATGCAATAACATAACCGTTGGTATCATAACCTTGTTTGTTATTCCAATCAACCTTATCAATCACATTGCAGCCTCCTACAAATGGCTCAACGTATTTGAACCCTGGTTTTAATTCCTTCATAATGAAAGGAATGATATGCTTTGCTATTTTTGCTTTACTACCACTATATCTCATACACGTTCATATAATATATGCAAAGGTACAAAAAAAACACGAAATACGCAAATATTTCGTGTTAATTATTGTTAAATAGCTCATCAGTCTCATATTTCCTCATAGCATAAGCACTTCTTAAAGGGTCTCCGTTAGTTTTAACCAATTCTTTATATTCAAATATGCATCTATTTTTGTCGGGGTTTACAACCCATTTGTTTGTATAAGCATCATATACAAGATAATAATATGGTATGCCAGGATATACTTCATTACCCTTTTTATGCTTTTCAAATGCGTTTACTCTATCTTTAAATGTATGAAGCTTATCACTTGTAATGAAAGAAATTGGTTTAACTTGAATGAAATATAGTAATTTACGGTCTAAATTGAAAACTTTAAAATCAATACTCATAGCTGAATCTTCTTCATCATTACTTCTTTCAATAATGAATTTATTAGTGTCTTTCATAGCTTGAATTGCTTTATTTTCAAAATCATTGCCGACAAAAGTTTCAACTACTGTGTGCAATATTATGGCATCAAAATATTCAGATAAAGGAGTTTCATAATCTCCTACATCTTTTTGCCAGTTAATCGCTATTTCTTCTAATTCATCGAGACTTCTACCTCTATGCAATCTATCAGTTCCATCATACCTAGTTATGTACATATTATAAAAATCTTCATAAGAATTAGGTTTCCATTTATCGCATAAATAAACCATAGCACCTACTGATGGCTTACCTGAATATTTTCGTTGCCAATGTTTTCCGTATTCATCCTTATTCCATTTCTTTTTTAAAGAGACATAATAATCTATACCTTTCCATTTTGTTTCTTCTTCAGTTAATTGTAACACTATTCATCCACACTTGTAACTGGAGCCTCTACAATTGTCTCCTTATTATTGGATTCCATGAATTCCCTCTTCCAATAGTTTGTTTTATCTCTTTTTGGGTCATCTTTCACGAATACATGGAAAAACGAATGATACCTTCTTGAATGCATTTGGTTCTTAACCTTGCCTGATATTAGTCTTTGTTTTGCAACCAATACAAATTCATCTTTGATATAGAAACCGGTATCTTCTGCTACTCTGCAAGAGTAATAACTTGTCATAAGGTTGATTCCTCCTGATATAACAGGCTGACTCTTCCATACAAGAACTCCTCCAGGTTTCAACACTCTATAAGCCTCCTTAATCCAATGTTCATAGCTCTCAAACATTTCATGGCGTGGATAATAACTTGAAAACCTCTTTCCAATAACATTACTACCCTTCTTCCCATTCCTCATTGAAGCACAATCTCTTGGACCAATTACAAAAGGAAGGTCAACCATCATACTATCAATGCTATTATCTGGTAGAGGTATTGGACCCCAAGGGTCAATCTTTTCAACACCTTCAACTTGTGGGTCAACATCATACTTATACTTTGGCTGCGGTATATCAAATTCTACTTCTCCTTCAGGTGTTTTCTCCTTGAAATGCCCATAGAAATTACCTATGCTATAGGTTATATCACAGTCAAAAGGCTTACCACTATTATGCAAATCAATAATATCACGTATAATAACGTGTTGATTATAGTTTATACTTTTAATTACTTTAGCCATTAATTCTGTTTTTTAATACATTAGATACTATTTTACCGTTAGCCATTGGGTATCTTTCTTGAACCATTGAAAGAATTGCTTTCATGTCTTTCATAGAAACTGTATACGTTGAGCCTATTTGTTCAATATAAGCATTAATGGCATCATTTGTATATCGCTCAATCTCTTCATCTGATGGCTGTTCAGGTATGTATTGCTTGATTACTTCTATTTCTTTCTGCTCTGCTTCTGCAAGGTCATTCCTTCCACCTTTTATATATTGAGAAATAGACTCTTTCCGCTGGTCAACCATTTTTATAAGAATTTTAGCTTCCTTGGATTCATCAAGTTTTACTCCATCTTTTTCTGCCTTAACTAACTCAGCCTTTATTAATTTTAACGTGCTAAGTTTCTCTCTGTCCTTAGACTTCATTGCCTCTGCAATGTACTTATTAATATCAATCATATTTATTAAAAATTTTAGTTAGTTTTTACAAATATACAAAAAAAATATGATAAAAGAAAAAAAGGCTGAACTTTTTTTCAAAAAATCCAACCTTTTCATTAATATAATCAATCGTATGCGTTCATTGTAAGCTTCTTCTAGTACTTAGTACCATACATATAATATTCATTGTTATATGCTTTAGCTATAGCACTTATATAAGAAGCTGCTGCCTTTTTAATAAAGCAAAACACTTTTTTCATAACACTTAATTCACTTTTCTTTTTTACTTCTCAATATTTCTGTTGTTAATTGTAGCATTAAGAACAGTTACATACTTCTTGTACTGCTCCTTGTTGAGAATATAACTCATATTCTTCAAACCGAATTCAATTGAGTTATTAACCAACTTCTTACGACTCTCATTGTTATCAACATAAGAAGCATACTTAAGATTCTCTTCAAATATCTTCTGTACGTTGTCTACTGACTCAACCTGGTCGTTAGAAAGCTCTAAATATCTCACCAAGCTGTTGATGTTTGTATTGATGGCATAAGCCTCAACATTGTTAACATTCTCATTCTCTGCGTTAACGCCTGCATTCATTGTAAACAAGAATGCAATAAATAAAATAATCTTTTTCATAATTTTGCACTTTTTAAATCACTATTATTTTTCACTTATACACTAATATTTATTTCCTAAAATCAGTTTTACCCTTTTTTCTATTATCCTTTTTTACTCAATTTGTCTCTTTTTTGATTTATGTCAAATAATTGTGAACGCACACAATTTTTATCTTTTAAAAACCCGCAATTATTATGCGGGATTAACCATTTGTGCTGTATAACTAGGTATATAAAATTTTTGTTCTGTTATAATAATGCCTTTTCTTTTTGCATATTCTATTATTTCTTCTTTTATACTTTCTTTATTACTATATTCATTTACTTCTGTCCAAAAATCAAATGTTGGCTGCCCTGATTTTTCTCTCAAACAATTGCAATCATATCTTTTTAAAGTGTCACTCAGTGCTGCAACAGTACCATCTGTTGATAATATATCTTTTTCAGCAGACATTTTAAAAAATAACAACTGACATTTGAATTGATATTTTTGTAACGGATGCGGGTCTATGTCATATTCACCAAAGAACACTTCATTTCCTGACCTTATACACTCAATTACAAGTCTCATCCATTGTTTACAAGAGAAACATTCTGATTCTTTACATGCTCTTTTGAATATCTTTATTCTTAATTCTTCTACATTCATTTGTTTCAACATTGCAAAGGTACAAAAAAAAAATCAAATACGCAAATTATTAGTTTAAAAACAGCCTATTTATCGACCTTTATTGACTTTAATCAATTAATACCATTATCTTTAAGGATTTCTACAGCTTCTTTGTAGAAAGCAAACGTGCTTAAATTTGGGCGATTGGTTGGTAAATACTCTGTAAATAACCCATTCAATGATAGTGCCAAATGTATTTTGGTTATATCTTCCTTCTCAAAGCCATCTGTCTCTATGTTATCATAGTTATTATATAGGAATATAAGCCAATTTACAGCCCTCTCAAACCAATATAAATGCCCTTGCTCTGATGTGTCCCACCTAAACGAATTAAATGGGTAGAACGGCTCCGAAAACTCCCTCATGAACTCTATAGATTGTTTACTTTCATTCGATGCGTAAACTCCTATCTCTTTTAAGTATCGTTTAAATAACTTCTCTATGCTCATATCAATATATTTTTTATGCGTAATACAAATATACAAAAAAATGTTAAAATACGAAAATATAAAATGTTAAAAATATGTTAAAAAATAAAAAGCGATGTCAATAAAGACATCGCTTATACGTTAGGGAACAAATTGCCTGATTCGAACAGGATAAATTGATTTGCAGTCAACTGAGTAACCATTCCTCTACTTAAACTTGCTGTGTGTTCCCTTGATGCAGCTAGGCGCAACTGGGCATCCTAGATACACTTGTAGCGAGAGAGGGATTCGAACCCCCGACCTAGTGAATATGAGTCACTTGTTCTAACCAGCTGGACTATCTCGCCGCTTTCAAAATTTTACAAATAATTACCAAAGGCCAAAATGCTACCATTATTAATAACACTATATCTGCCATTCCCTTTTCAGGGTTTCCCGTTTCATCTTTTATATTATTGTATTCTTCCTCATAATCTTCTCTAAACCAGTAATATGAACAAGCTAAACCAATAATACAATAAATAATTGATAATATTAAACTAGTACTCATAGCTTAAAAAATAATATTCATTTAGCGCGCCGGGTGCGATTCGAACACACGGTAGCATAAAGCTACGGCAGTTTTGGAGACTGCTGGGTTAAACCACTCCCCCACCGACACATTTTACATATCCAAAAAATTTTTTAATTCTTGCTTTTTTGTTGGCAAGCCATAATGCTTGAACCATTTTGATATTGATTTATCTGAAACACCATATAATTTGCCAACACCACTAAAACTTCCTATCTCTTTAAACACTTCACACAATGTTTCTTTTGAAGGATGGTTATTAATCCATCTTTTTTCTAATAATTTATCCCATTCTTCTTTTTTAATTTTTTTTCTAGAAATTTGATTAGAATATTTTGTACTATTCTCTCTATTAGCATTTTTACCGGCATAAGTGTCAGTTAATGAATGACAATTAGGGCATAATAATTGAATATTTTCTAATCTGTTATCATTATGAACTCCGTTAATGTGATGTATTTGTAATGGTATAGGCTCACCTTCCCATTCAGTGTTTTTACACCTTTCGCACCTATATTCTTTTATACCTTCTTTTATTAAACGTTCTTTAAGAGAGGTAGCATTTTTATATTGGCTATTTTCAACTAGAATCGAATTTAATTCCTTTTTTTTGTTATCAATTTTCATTATAGTGTTTCTCTTATATGAAAATTTCAATTCTACTCCTAGTTCTAGTGCGAGTTGTTTAATTTCTTTATAATCTTCGCCACCAACATTTTCAATTCCCATTTTATGACAAAGGTCTAGCATATTAACACATTTGTCAGCATTTTCAATAAGTTTATCAATCGCATATTCACGTTTCATATCTATATCTTTTAATATAAATATCACGTAAATTTAAAAAATCGAACTTATTTGGAAATTTATTTTTTTAGTTCGAAACCATTAAACTATGCGCCTATAATTATCTTAATCTATCATACCAATTTATTTTTATTGGTACATACATATGCTTGAATCTATAAAGCGTTTTTCTATCTTCTTCTCTATATCCTCCGAAGAATTCTATATCCTTATATATTTTTTCTATTACTGAACAATAATCGTTAAATCTAGCTTCCTTTTCAGCTTTAAAACTATCATCTTCAAGTACCATTCTCACTTTAGCGTTACCTTTCTTATTTAAGTAATTTAAGCAAGAATATATAGAAAATGTCTCATATGGTATACCGTCATATTTGAATATAGCCCTATTGCTTTTTGTAAAATCAATATGGAAATCAAATGCTCTCACACCATATATTTCATATTGTTCTTCTATACTAGCTGTATGCCTTTTCTTAAAATATGCTCTTATTTTATTTAAAAATCCAAAAGGCACTAAATAATTTGTTGAATTTAAAGAACCTTTCATAATTTAATCCGCCTATATAACTTTATTATTGTACAAAACAATAAATATTAATAGGTTTGATTAAATACTAATTCTGTTCTTACATTTTTTTCCCAATCAACTTTCTCACCACGCACATATTCCTTGAATGAAGGGTATGGTAGCCATATGCCTAATTCTCCACAACTCCACTTTGTACTACAATCTACGCATATCTTTTTAGTAGGCTTTCCAATAGGTGCATCTAGCGTGTATAATTTATTTTCATAAAACACATAAGCTTCTATTTTTGTGAGGTCTGTTAATAGTTCATCAAGATAGAACATAACAGGCTCTTTCCTTGTTTGTCCTTCTTTACCTCCTGTATTTATACACACACCTTGGCTTAACCCAAAGTAAGAGTGTGCATCTTTACCAAAAAAGCTAATTGATGTTTTAGTTCCAACAGCTTGCAGTGTGATTCTTGTTTTAAGTGAGTCTTTTATATTCACTATAGCCACATCAAATACCAAATCGTTAAAATCAAAATCCGGATTTAGTGACAAATCTTCACACATTATTCTTTTTTCATCAATAACAGTTTCTTGCCCATACTTCATAGCAGGTATTAGCATGATAACCCAATCGTCATAAATGCAATCTTTACCATGAGTTTCGTTAAGACTATTATTCATAAAGCCATCGATATAAAAATCAAACCCTATATAGTAAACTCCAAACTTCTCTATTGTCCTATAGTCAAAATAGTTTTCGCTATATAACTCATTGAAATAAGAGAACTGGGGAATTACGCCATCATATTCCTCAATACCTTTCACAAGGGTTAGAGAATCTATATTATCAATATTTATGTATTTTCTCTTTTTGTAGTCATATACATTGATTTTAGACATCTTCTCATAAGCTTTAAACCAAGAAATAAAAAGCCATAAATCAGTATACGTAACATAATCATTTTTATATATTGTTGTTACCCAATAATCACCTGGTGGTATATTAATCAAATTAATACCATCATAATATTCGTGCATGATATTAACAGCATCGATTATTTCATTTGAAGATGGGTAATCTATATCCATATATTTTTCAAAATCTGTGTCTCCTACAGAAACACTTCTTGTTTTGCTATTAATATTTAACTTCCAATCTCCCCAGCATTGATTTCCTGCTATACTTCCAATATAATCTTCAAAGGCTTTATCGTAGCTTATCTCCCTTTGAGTAGTCGGATTAGTTTCTATTTCTCTATCGCAAGAACTAAACGTTAACGCTGTAAGGGCTATTATAAAAATGAATATGCGCATATCGTTAAAAGTAAATAAGCCACACTGTTACACTAATAACAATGTGGCCTTATTATATGTTTAGTATACCTTATACCATTCTACATTTCTGTCTGTTACGTACCTAGTAAAATCAGGGTATTTATTCTGAATTGGCTGGCGCTCGTTGCACCATTTATACCCTACAAGCACGCAAAGCTTTTCGGAAGCTGCACCTTTATTACTCTCAAGTGTTATTTCACCCTTATTGGTAATAACTTTAACTGGAATGTCTTTAATTGACTTTGCGTTATTCCAATCAGCTTCACCAATTATTGCAGTAAACTGCACAGCTGGTCTACTAACAGTTCCGTTATTGGTATTAACCATAACTCCTGTATCAACTCCAAACAACTGATGTACTTCATTGCCTGCCACATACAAAGGCATTGTTCCACCAGCGGCTCTTAATGTAATATGGGCAACCAACTTATTATTATTCATACTAGCAATCCACTCATTTGACAATGCTGCGTCAAATACAACATCATTATAGTCAAAGTCGCTATCTTCGTCAGTACCCAAATCTTCTGCTATAATTCTCTTAGCGTTTTTGAATGTTGCTGGACTGATTCTTACAATCCAATCATTAAACACCCAATTACGCTCTACGTCCATATTCTTATTAGACTCCTGTCCTGTTGGATGAGTTGCATAGAAATCAAATCCAACGTAGTAATATCCTGCTAATGAAGCATCAATCTTCTCACCTGGGATTATAATATACTCACTATGGTATTTGCTATCAGTACTATTATGATAAGCAAAATCTAATGTGCCACTATTAAGCATAAGTGTTGCGCCTTCAATTGTATTCCAATTACCAGTAGATGTACCATTATTGAAATCATTTGCATGTTCCCAACAAGCATTATCTGGAGGCGTTAGATTTCCTTCTGCATACTTAACCTGAAGGTGATTCATATGGTCAGAACCCTTTACGTCCTGATTAAATCCATCCTTATAAACATCGTCACCCTTATAAACCTCGTAAATGAAATAATCTGTCCAATTTACGTTTTCAGTGTTAACTGCGCCTACACGCTCTTTACTAAATTCAGCAAGAACAAGTTCACGCTCATTAGCTGTTACGTTTGCAGGAACATCAAACTTACCAGACCATTCATTACGATTTACGTTATGACTACGTGTAGTACCACGTGTGCCTGCCTTGGTAAAGCTTGTTAAATCGAGGATTTCAGTTCCATCAAATCCCCAATCCTGGTCAGAAGAAGGATTACCAAAGGTTTTCTCAAATGCTTTCTCAAACTTCTGCTTTTGAGTCATGTCATAAGTTACTTCATCAAAGTTGTTTTTCATACATGATGTCATAACCAATGACGAAATCATAAACAATACTATTTTCTTCATTCTATATATTTTTTTATAAATAGTTTTTATTCTCCTTAAATAAAAAAATGAGGGAACTCACATAACATTATGCTAGTTAGTCCCTCATAACATTTTCTACAAAAGGGCTGTACATCACCTAATGCAGAACAAGACTAACGTAAGCCTTAACCGACACCTTGAAGCTACCTGTAAACGGCTTCCCGCACTTTCGCACTCAACTAGGTGTGTTCCACCCCTATCCAACGTGATGGAGTTTTCCACACAGCACAGTTAAATTTTTTCCGTGTGGCTGTCATACAGCAATTTGGACTTCACTGTATAACGCTTCGTGCAATATCACACTGCAATATATTAATTACTTAACATATCCATTACAAATATACAAAAAATATTCTAAAGAAGAAAATTATTTTGCAATTTTTTTTGTTTCCATATCAACTTCTTTTATAATTGTTGGTATTCTGTAGTCGCCAGCCATCTTTTTTATCAAATAATTTGGGTTTTTGCCACGTCTTTTTGTACTAGTTATATAAAGTGGCTTTTTACTGTTTCCTCGATAACAAAGTCCGTATTCCAAACCATCATCACTAACTTCTCCATACAAAGTTTTGGCAACCCCAACAATTTCTATTTTTGGATATTTCTCTTTTATAACTGCATACAGATGCCTACCCAACCCTGGTCTTAACTTATGTTCGAATTTAGATATGCGTTCTTGAAGATAAACATATCCGTCAATTATAATCTTATCGAATTTATTTAAATCTATTTGTTCCAATAATTTCAATATTCCTGGCAGTTCTCTTTTATAAAACTCACCTGGGATATATTCTGAATCTACCTTAACATCAGCATAAATAAATTCTGATACGTGTTCGTCAGTCCACTTATTGAATATGCCGCCAACAACGTGACAAGTATTTCCAACGTAATATGCGTCAATTGCTATCTTCTTCATATCTGGAAGTTAAAAATGCGGAGGGAGAGGGATTCGAACCCCCGGACCCTTTCGGGTCGGCACGTTAGCAGTGTGCTGGTTTAAGCCACTCACCCATCCCTCCAATTTAAGATATTTACATTTCACTATCCCGTACAACTCTACACGCAGTGGTTGCCTACGGTAACTTCTCTAGGGTAGTTTACTTACGCATTTCACCTAGCGTTTCCTTCTATATCTTACAGTTCTTATGTTTTTGTAATGAACATCATATTTTGCATGGTGCTCAACAAATACTTTCCCATTGAAAGTATGGTATTTACCAGCAAAATAAAAACGTTCACCTACAATTAACATTTCCAAATTTCCGTTTCTATTGTATAAAGGATGGTAATTCTTAGGCTCTTTACCTTCGTATATACTAATCCAAGATACTTCTATTGAAAACTGATTATCTCTTAGCCAATTAAATTGTTTTGTTGTCATAATATGGCCGCCACCCAGTGATATTATCGCCCCCAACTGGGAAGGGTTTGTACTCCATACTGGGCTCGAACCAGTGACATTTTGTTTAGGAAACAAACGCTCTATCCATCTGAACTAATGGAGCATTAAAATATTCCTCTTCAAATTTTTTATTGAAAGGTATGTTTTTCCCTATTAAATCTGATTTAGATAATTTTCTTCCTAGGGCTTTTTCCATACAATTTGTGCAGATAAATAGATGATATTCGTCTTTGTTTTTGAATTTTGTTCCTCTTTTCCATTTGTTATAGGCTTTCATGAATAATTCAAAGGCTTTCTTTTCATATTCTTTTAAACCATAAAAATCAACTATCTGATTCCAAATATCGTCTTTTAACATTGGTGAATCATCACCACAATACTCTATTTCTGCTTCACAAATTTTGCATTTACCCATAAAACCTAATTTTTTGAGCCTCGTGTCGGGGTCGAACCAACAACCTGCTGATTACAAATCAGCTGCTCTACCAATTGAGCTAACGAGGCAAATTATCCATTGTTTTACTAGTGCTGTACAAAGGACAAAACAGCACTCTTCTCGTGAGTTACTCGGAGGATTTCAGACGCACCACCAATTTCCTCGAACCCGTGCCTACATATCTAGTCAGTAGTCAACTGCCAAGCTTTCCCGGTTATACTTGGCAAAAAACCCGTTTCTACAAGCAAGACCTCAAAGCGCTATGCGGAAATGCGAGAAACTGTTACCTCAGTGTCCTTGCACACTTGCAAGGGCTATTTTATAGCTTCAATACTAATGAATGCTATTAAAGCAGACATCAGAATAAAGCCTATAAAGCCACATATTGTTTCTTTATTCATAATGCAAATATACATAAATAGTTTTTAAAACGAAAATTAATTGTGTTAAAAAATGTTAAATATAATCTTCATTTCCACAATTATTGCACCATGCCCTATCTGTCATCATACCCGGATGAACAGTAACCATTCTGCTTCCACATTTTCTACAAATCAGCTCTCCATCTTTGTAATCAAATCCTGCCATAATTATTTTTTTTGTTCTTCAAGTATTTGCTTTTTTTCTTCGTTCAATTTGTAATGTATTTCTTTATGGCAATTTGAACATACTAAAATGCATTTATCAACTTCTTTTTTTAAAGTCTCAAATGATTTAATATTGCCTGAACTAATAGCAATTTCTTTTTCTTTTGGATTTATATGATGGAATTCGAGTGCGTCTATGCATTTATCATATCCGCATATTTCGCATTTACCACCTTTATATTCTACTAACTTTATCTTGTTATTTTTCCGTTTTTTAGACACGGCTTCAGAAGCGCATTTTTTACATCTATAATGGCCATCAGCCCTTAATACGAAATCAGTAAGTCCGTGCTTTTTGCATTTTTTTTCAATAATTTTTTCCATTTCTTATCATTTTATTATAAATATTATGATAAAGGAAAAAATTAACCATTGTGGTTAATAATTTTTTGCTCTCCGGGTGGGACTCGAACCCACGACCCCTTGATTAACAGTCAAGCGCTCTAAACCTACTGAGCTACCGAAGAATATTAAACTAGAGATTCAAAGTATCTCTACAACTTTACCATAGACTTGATTCCTACTAATCCAGCCATTCATATGACCGTGATTATTTCCAATTAGGAATTGTTCACCATTGTTCTTAATTCCGTGAATAAGGTGCAAGTAATAATACCGCTTCACTTTACATAGAACGATGTCTTTTTTCTTGAGTTCAGTTTCATCTGTAACTGGCTCACAAATCACTGGTTGATGCGACTGTAGGATTGGTGTCATAGAGTTTCCAATTCCTGTCACTTTACATGTTTCACCATTTCGAAGGTGTTCACATGTTTCACGGTTTTCAAAACCACTGTAAGTAAATTTTTCTTCCATAATTTTAAAATATTAAAAATCGTACCTCCGGAGGGATTCGAACCCACATTATGTTTAAGCCGACACACTAAACGCGCTTCCCTACTAGGTTTCGGTGCTTCCGCAAAAATGCAAGACCATATTTCAGATTCTCTATCGACAATAGCCGCTTCGTTTGCTACCGCTCTGTCCATTTTGAGCTACGGAGGCTTATGTTAGAAAAATTACTAGTGGAGAAGAAGGGACTCGAACCCTCGACCCTCTGAATGCAAATCAGATGCTCTAGCCAACTGAGCTACAACCCCATGACGTGGTATTTATAACCGTCAACCACAGTACCCACTTACGATTGGGCAATAGTTTGAGTGACGCTTGGCGACTCTCAGGGACTACTGACGTTACGATGAGGTGCGACCTCCTAACCTTTTATCTTTATAAGTGTTCCGTCCTCATTGGCTTTTCTAATCCACCTCATAAGAAGCAGAGCCTTCTCGGTTGCATTAAAAGATGCACTAGCGCCAACATCAGCCTTATTACTTACATCAATTTCCAATTGATATTCTGTATTATCTACAGCAACTATTTTATATACTGCTATACCTCCTGCTAATACAGATTGCAATTGAGCAATTCCTTTCACCAAAGGTTTAATATCCTGTACTACCATAATTATTTAAATATTTCAATACTGTGACCCTAGTAGGATTCGAACCCACGTTTTTTACAGTGTTAGAAGCTGTTGCAATCGGCCGCTCTGCCATAGGGCCATTTGGCTGTAACTTGTACAGCCGTAACTCTTTAATTAGAGCTGATTAACTTTAATTTCTTAAATAACAATCCGTCATCAAGTAAAGCAAGCGCAGTCACCTTGTTTCCAAGGTCAGGTTCTCTAAACACTGTGTAATCTCTTTGCAGAAGGTTTAATCGCTCACGCCATAGTTTAACGTCCGCCTTCAAATAAATGAGGTAACTATTATTCCAAGTTTGGCGTTTGTGCTCCAGTAACCATTGCGCCACTGCGTGACCGCCTTGTACACAACCATATACTGGTTCAAGCGTTTCGTCAATCAGCACGTACAGCCTCTTCTGTTGATTCTTCTGTCTCATGCTCTATTAACTCTTTCACAACTTTGTTATAATAATCCTCAGAGTAATGCCAACCAAATACTTTAAGCTGTATTTCCTTTGATGTTTCAAAGTCCAACTTAAATAGGTTGTGCTTAATGATATAATACTTATGGTACATACCACTAAGTGTACCTTCTCTTTCTCTACACTTGTTTGTGTATGGATTTGTTACTCCAAATTTGTTACTTTCTGGAAGCCTCATAAGATGTTTCTCTTTCTTCTGCAATTCTGATAACTGTCTTATCTCTTCTTTTAATTTAGGCACTTTCATATTTTTATCGTTTTAATTTTTGTAATTTTTAATTTAGTTTCCCATATTTTCAAATACTCCAATCAAAACGATTGCGCCTGGACTACGGATTTTCAGCTACCAATGTTGTTCAGTAATCTACCAAAAACTCTTCATAACTTTTATTATTTAATACATTAGGTTATTTGGGTGAATGACGGGTCTCGAACCCGTGACCTCTTGAGCCACAATCAAGCGCTCTGCCAACTGAGCTACAACCACCATATTTAGGAAACATTTTATACGTTATACTACCGTTATACTATACCACCAAGTTTAATATAATTGCGGTGGTAGGATGAGTCGAACATCCGTCTACGGCTGGACATGCAAGAAACATTTGCTGTTAGTTTCCTTGATTTATGTGATGCCCAATCAGTTTGTCCCGGCACTGCAACCAGTACGAGGTTGGCTTTTTAAGACCACGCTATTGGGCTTGGCGGTGCGTACGGGACTCGAACCCGTGACCTCCTGCGTGACAGGCAGGCATTCTAACCAGCTGAACTAACGCACCAGTTATTAGGGAACTTTTTTTAAAATTAATCGGAGTTTAAATCTGATGTTTTAACAAAACTTGCTGTTAGTTCCCATGCAAAAAAATTGTTGACAGAAGAGGATTCGAACCTCTGAAGACTCCGGAGAGTCGCCTTACTTACCATAAGGCCCATTTGTCCTAGCTTTCGCCGTTTCTTTGGTATCTGTCAAATGGTTGCGGTTCCTGGGGTCGAACCAGGTATTTCCGGCTTATGAGACCGGCGTGATTTATAACTATCCAGTTTCACTCAACCGCTATGTTTATTTAATTGGTATTTTCTGTACCTCTTCAACATTGAGTTTGACTTCGCAATCAAGAAAACCTTTTAATCTGTTGTATAGCCTTACCTTTAGGGTATCTCCATCTTTAACAGAAATGTTTTTCTCTACCCAATGTCTATCAACTTCATATCTGGCAATTATATTATCGCCATCCATTACGTTGGTTATTCCATCTTTTTCTTTATATTTGTAATTTCCCATAATAATGCAAATATACAAAAAATATTTTGAAAAAGAAAATTTTTAATGTTAAAAAGTTCTAAACTCTTCACCACGTCTTTCGAATGTAGCTAAACAAATGAATGATAGTATACTCGTAGTAACTGTTATCACTCTAACCGACCGGCGACACAGATTTCGGAGGCCATCCCGATAAGGTCACGTTGCTTTCGGTGTTAGAACTTTTTTTTGTGGACGTAGAGGGATTCGAACCCTCGTCCAAACGACCATCCCATAAAGGATTATACAAGCTTTTAGAAAATTGGAGAGTGGCTTGCGCCACCTGTCTTCTCTGCCACCTCATTTTGAGAAAACGAGGAAAACATTTGTACAGGTTAAAAACCCGCCCGTCTTTGGGACCACCTCATTTTGAGAAAATGAGGAAAACAAAATTACCAGGATGTTCTGTTCCTAAGAGCCTGGTCTCTCGACCTATGCTTTAGGCTGCAATAGCCATTGCATAAGCAGGAGAATCTACATTCTCGCCGTTTATATTTCTTTTGCTATTTAAAGCGTATGCCCGCTGCTTGTCCTTTACCAAACGCATCGCTGTCTAAACCAGATACGCCCATAAATTTTAGGGAACGATTTTTAAACCTTAAACTTAAAGAATCGAACTTTTAGCTTGCTGCTTGTTCCCTTGATAGTGGTGCTAGTAGGATTCGAACCTACGACCGCTTGAATATCAGTCAAGAACTCTACCAACTGAGCTATAGCACCATAATGCGTAATAATCTAACCAACTGATATACGCAACCGTTTAATAAAGACTAGTTTGTGGATTTCCGATTCTTCACCACACAAGTTTCTCTGAACCTCCTAATATGCTATGAGTTCGTTATAGGAACAACGTTATACTCTTGCCAATTTATATATCGTTCTACGGAACTAGTCTTTTTATTTTTAGGAAACATTTTTCTAGAATATTCAATTAAAAGTTGAGTCATATAAATACTTGCTGTTTGTTTCCTTGTTGTAGGATATGAGGGATTCGAACCCACGACCTTCTGGGTGTAAACCAGACGCTACTTAACCAGCTGAGCTAATATCCTGAGTTGTGGATGCAGCAGGATTCGAACCTCCGTTTATTACCATACGTCTATGGTCTACCCCCAGAGGGTACGTTACATGCATCCGTTTTTGTGGGGCAGGGTGGAGTCGAACCACCGACACAGGGATTTTCAGTCCCTTGCTCTACCTCCTGAGCTACTGCCCCAGTGGTGGCAGGAATTTTATTTGAAATGGAGTCGCTGCCATTAATCTCCATTATTCTGGACTTTATCGCTTAGTCCACCAGCTATAGGCTACTGCGCCAATTGCTGCACCGAAAAGAAATGTAAACATAACTAATCTTAAATTTTTAAATTAAACAATATTGTTTTTATACTCCGTACGCCATAATAAACTGACGTAAGATTTCACGTCTTGCAAAAACGCTGCTTGGTACAAACTTTTCCAGTTCTTCTACATTCATACCAACAATCATTTTTCTTACCTTCGTCGCTGAAATATTCTCAGCGATTGTTCCTCTAGCATTCAGCTTAAATGAAACATAGTTTCTAGTAATGAATGGAGGAAACCAAAGCATTATGATTTCAAATCCATCTGAGTAATAGATTGTAAACGTTGGTGAACCAGTGATACCTACTATAGTACTATAAAGGTAAAATCCCCAATCGTGAGAATTATCTGATTCGTCTGTAAGGTCATCCAAAGGCTGTACGTTTATCCTTAAAACGTCTTTCGCTTCGAATGCTTCTGCAATAGCTTCTTCAGCCATTTCCAATCTCATATTGATGGGAATTGGATTTCTCTTATTGAGTTTATCAGCAGAGCCAACAAGCACAAGAACTTTATCATTTTCATTTAAAGCCTGCCTAATTAACTCCAAATGCCCATTATGTATTGGCTGTAATCTGGCTATAATAACTCCTACTTTTTCTGCCATATGTTATAACAATTTATTTCCACATTCAGAACATTTTTTCTTAATTTCATTTATGAACCCTATAGCTTCTTCATTGGTCATAAAGTAATGTGACGTACATTTACCTGAAATATAAATGTTTACAACTGCTCTGTATATTAAATCGCCATTTTCGTTTATTCTAAGGCCATAAGCACTAGCATATTTTTCTTTATTGTATAATTCACCGTAGTAACAATAAAGGTCTTCTTCTGCAATCTTTTCACAAAATGTATGTCCGAAAAACCTTATTTTACTAATTACTTGTCCTTTTAAGTACTTAGGTTTAGCTTCTTTAATTTCAAGTGGCTTAAATTCCAAACCAGTTATGGATTGATAATATGCCACACTTTTATATTCTCTTGTACCTTCGTTAATCATTTCTAGCGTATCTAAAGATGTTTCCACAATTATCACAAACAAACTCTTCACCATCAGCATCAGCTGCTTTCGCAATGTTGAGTTCAACTAGATGACCACAAAATGGACAATTAACTTTCTTCATATGATATATATTTTTTTGTTTATGTGCGCCCACTGGGATTCGAACCCAGGACTCACGATTTAAAAGACCGTTGCTCTAAACTTTAATAAAGTCATTAACCTACTGAGCTATGGGCGCAATTTAGTATTTTGTGCGCCCGGAGGGATTCGAACCCTCGACCCGATGCTTAAGAGGCAACTGCTCTAACCAACTGAGCTACGAGCGCAATCAAAATTGCAATGGTGCGCTCACTGGGACTCGAACCCAGGACCCCCTGATTAAAAGTCAGGTGCATCTACCTACTGAGCTATGGGCGCATCTATGTCCTGCTGCGCCACAAACCCTATTGGTAGGCACAGCCTCAAACCTGTTTATATGACTTCTGTTTTCGCTTCATAATCTTATTCTATTTTTTTAAAAATTTTTTAATATCATTGTTGGTAAGCAAGGGTCATCAGTTCTTTCAAACCCAAACTTTTTATAAAATTCTATAAGACCTTTTGTTGTCCTATATTCAAGTTTTTCTCCGGTGCGAGGCATTGGCATTACCAATAATGTAATCTCATATCCTTTGAAAACTTCAATTGCTCTATTGAGCAGCATAGTGGCAATACCTTTACATGTGTGTTTAATATCGGTTTTAACATAGGTAATATATACCTTATTATTTCCTTTATCTTCCACTCCAAGTTTACCAACCATTTCGCCATCTTCATAAGCGTTTATGTGGTAAATATCGCCAACTCTAAATTCATCGAGTTTTATCATATGCGGAGGGAGAGGGATTCGAACCCCCGGGGCGCTATTAACGCCCGCCGGTTTTCAAGACCGGTGCAATCGACCACTCTGCCATCCCTCCAATATATTAATATACTTCTATTTTTTTCCCACAATTAGGACAAATTATGAATTTGCCCATATATGTTTCGCCGTTGTAAGTTCCAACTCCATAGGAGCATTCTTTTTCGACTATATCAGATGCGCCATATTCTATATATTGACTGCACCCATAACATTTTACAACGTTTTTACCAAGAACTTTTGCCATACATTTCTTCCTTTACGGTTTCTTGTGCAAAGGTACAAAAAATATTTGAAATAAACAAATTTTTTGCGTTAAACTTCGTTAAAATACATTTTCATTTCTTTTTTCCAATCACTTGATAAATTATTCCAAAAAACATATCCTTTTTCAGTTTCAGACCATTTAAATGCAAAATTAAGAACTTCAAATGGTTTTGCTAATTCTCTACAATAGCTTATAAAAGTCCCATTTGGTAATTCTTTGAATATACCAGTTTTACCATTTACTTCATTATTAGCCCAATATAATCTTATATCTTTTCCTTCTTTAAATTCATTAATAAATGATGTATATGTGTTTCTTTCTTTGAGAAATCTGGTGAATTTTTTCACAAGGTCTTTTTCCATAACTTTAAAGTTTTGATATAAAAAAAAGCTGCTGAAAACTTTTTTAGGAGTTCTTCAACAGCTTGGTGTTATATAGTGAATTAAGTGCATTTCATCCTTAATATTTCATATTACCAATCGCTGCTTTAGAACCATAGCATTAAAATCATCCTTTGATGTAGACACGGCAATAGCATTGCATTTACTAGAAGTAACTGCAAAATTGAAAATTGATGTCATATGTTTACTAATGTTTGCCATGTTTTTTAATGCTTTATTTTGTTAATAATTATTTACGTTTTTTTAAAAATACCAGTTTTTTAATACAAAAATTAAAAAAAAAGCTAAAATCCTTGCAAGATGCACAAGTTTGTCTCAGCACCTTTAAGCTTCGGATAAATCCGCATCACGTCAATTCGCTTTTTTAATTCTACTTCCGCTTGTGCAGATTTTAGCTTATTTTGTGTACACCCGGAGGGATTCGAACCCCCGACCCTATGTTCCGTAGACATATGCTCTAATCCACTGAGCTACGGGTGCAAATAAGGAACGCCCTTTAAAGTCTGGGATTGACTGTCGCAAGTGGGTTACTATTATTCGCCCCTTGCCCTAACTGAAATGGTGCTTCACGCCTCTTGCGAGTTTAACGCTTCTCCATTCCTCTTCCGGTCTCTGAAATTTAAGCTGTTTAAATAATAAAAACCTTGCTGTACGTTCCTATGTTAGTACACCCGGTAGGATTCGAACCTACGACCCACTGCTTAGCCAGTCGTTTTGTAACAACTGCCGACTATCTCTAAACCATATTCAAAGAACTTAGGTTGTGGGTATATAGTCTGTACACATTTATCAGCAAAACTGCTGAATTTAGCTCGTGATTAACGTGATTTTATCATACGAATGGCTCACGCCTCCCTCGAATTAGCCCACTTCTACATTGACAGTTTCCCATCAAGCACTCCTACCATTTTTGCTAACCGTAAAGGCAGTTGCTCTATCCCCTGAGCTACGGGTGCATTTTATTTGTCATATTTATGATAGCGATAATAACTTCTCGCCCCATTTTTATTTTTTGATTTATATGTATCTAGTTGACTATCACAGTTTGGACAGATACACCTTAAATTTTCTCTTTTATTATTAGCAGCATTTCCATCAATATGGTCTAATATGAAAACCAATGGCTTACCATTATGTTCTGGTTTACATTTACATATTTGGCAAACGCCTCCTTGTTCTTTTAATATCTCTTTCTTAAACGCTTTTGGTGTATAATTTCCTCTACAATATTTATCATTGTTCTCTAAGAAATCTTTATACGCTTCTTCGTGCCTATATTCTTGAGAGCATTCTGTCGAACAGAAATTGCCATAATGACTTTTATACTTTATAAATTCACGTCCGCATCTAATACATTTTGCAGTTTCAGCTGTTCCTTTATTAAAGTGCTCACTAGGGTTAATCTCTCTTCTTTGAGGTATTGTAACACCTAATCGTTGAGCCGCTTTTTTAACTGCTTGACCACTTACGCCATAACGTCTTCCGATTTCTTCGTATGAAACATGCTCTACGTTTATCAGGTGTTCTAATTCACTTTTTTCATTTTTCCATTTCATATTATTCGTACATTTATATATAAATATCACGAACATATGAAAAGTTACGAATAATCGTACACTAATTTACAGGTGCATCATAATTACTTATGACTCAAGAGTTTGGCCTTCGTTGGGAAATTCATCCCATAAGAATGGTTCTTTTGAATCTACCGATATTGCGTTATGAATTTCATATGCTCCAATAATGCCTCCAATAAATAAAAGGACACAAAATATAGCTGCTACTATATACATAATATTATTTATTATTCACTTAGCAAATATACAAAAAATATTTTGAAAAAAAAAGTTTTTAACGTAATTTAACGCCATATATTTTCCAACAATACTCTCCGTATGACATATTTGGGTATTTTTCTTGCCATTCCCCAACCGTAGGATAACCGCCATATTCTCTAGGAGCTGTATTTGCTTTTGGTGCGTTATCATATGATGGATTACCAACATGACCTATAGCCGCCTTATTTATGGCTGCTTCTTTTTCTGAATAAGGAGTAAAACTATCAACGGACTGACTTCTAAAAAAATCTTCCATTGATTCTTTAATAATTCTGTTTAAACGTTTTTCTGAAATTCTCATGATAATTAATATTTCCAATAAATATTATTTAATCGTGGTTTCACAACGTTCAGTACTCCTTATTTCATCAATTTTTTTCTTAAGCCATTCTCTAGATGCTCTTTGAATTTCATCTAATATATGACTTTGATACCAATCAGTATTAGTGCTCATTATAATTTATTTTTGGTAACGATATACCTGTTTACTATATCTTTAATTTATTCGTTATAAAGTATGTTTCATCCATACGTAATCAGCATCTTCATTATCGTAACAGAAATCACTATATCCGTGATTAGCATACCAGTCGTGTACCCAGGATGATTTTAGCACCTTCAGACAGATTAC
>JAEEGL014052256.1_pt1 | contig 20973 bp, 8 predicted proteins | sample 9134231 | NCBI WGS metagenome assembly JAEEGL01 (sample SAMN16246548, study PRJNA631951) | gut metagenome | biome: gut microbiome; feature: rumen; material: fiber-attached | host: Bos | place: Iran: Karaj | collected 2018-10
GTAACCATTCTAAATGGAATCCATATTTTTTCTTTAAGGATATTGACTGTCCGTAAACCTACATCTGGAATTTCTGATTTTGATGAAATCGGATTCATTTTTTTAAATTCATCATAAGAAAATATTATAAAACAAATAATACAGAGTAAATAAAAACTGATTGACATTATTCCTCCAAAAATACTTTGATAATTCGGTCGATTATTAATATAAAAATGTAATTTAACTTTAAATAAATCTAAAAATTTCAATAATTCCATTTTCTTAAAAGTATTTTTTTAATATAAAATTATTTAATTTAATTTAATTTATAATATTAATATTAATATTAATAATTAAAATAATATTTTTTTTAGGGAATAATTGGGGATTGGGGATTGGGGATTGGGCCCAATCCCCATCCCCAATCCCCAATCCCCAATCCCCATTAAATTTATTTTTATTATAATAAAAATTTTTTAAATAATTAAAAATTGAATTATAAATTTTTCTTTTTTTTTTAATGTTTTTTAAAATTAATTATTTATAATATAAAAATATTTTTATATATTTTAAGTATATATAAATAATAAATAATATTTGTTGATATAATTTGTTTTTACAATAATAATTTTTTGCACATATACTATTTGATAATATCATTATATAATACTTAAATAGGTGTTTTTGAGCGTTTTCTTTTTTTAGGAATTATAATTTGATTTTTAATTTTTAAAAATAAAGTTCTTTTATGTATTAGCTCTTCTCTTTTTTTTACACAATTATATATATTTAAAAAATTTATTTTATCTTTTATTATTTGTTCTAATTTTTGTTTATTTTCATTTAAATTATCTAATTCATTTGCTAATGATTGTAAATTTTCTTTTATTTGAGAATTTTCTATTTTTATTTGTTTTATATTTAAATTATTATAATCATTTAAAATATTATTATTTTTCCAAGTATTATTTTTATATTCTTTTAATAAATTTTCATTCTTTTCTTTTTGTAAAATTATATTTTTTTTAAGTTCAAAATTTTCTTTGTATAAATTTTCGATTGAATTTAATAATGTTTGAATTGGTGTTCCTGTATCAATATGATTAAAAGTTGATTCTTTTTCATTTATTACTGTTAATAAAACTCTAGTCCATTCTTCATAAGTTGATAATAATTTTTTTTTAATTAAATAATTTTCAGTTAATTTTTCTATTATTTCCTTATTTACATTTTTCATATTACTTTTATCTAAACTTTTACTATTTATTCTTATCATAATTTGTGATTTATTTTCAAATTTATTTGACATAAATCAAATATTTTATTTATAATTTTTAAAAATAAATTAAATAAATTTTATATTTTTAAAATATTATAAAGAATATTTTTTTTATTTATAAATTTTATATTTTGTTTTTAAATAATAAGATTATTTCATTATTAATAAAATAAATTAAATATTAAAAATTAAAAAAATATATATATTCATATTTTTTTAAAAAATGAATATATTTTATTATTTTTTCTTATATACATTTTTATATAAATATATAATATCAATAGTAAATAATTATAATAATTCAAATAATAAAAGTGAAGATTCAAATAAAACTTATTTTGATAAAAATAATTATGTATTTATTGATTCAAAAGAATATAATAATCAAAAAATAATAATAATAGAAAATAAAATTAAAAAAAGGTTTATAATCGAACTAAATTATATTTCTTATGAAACTTTAAATTTAGTTATAAAACCATTAAATAATACTTCCTATTTTGAATTACCAAAACAAAATCCTTTTCCTTTTCATAAAAATAATTCAAAAATAAAACTAAATTATAATCTTTTAAAATATCAGGTAAACATTGTATATAATCCATTTATAATATATATAATCCGTAAATCAACAAAAGAAATTTTATTCCAATCAGATATAAATAATCCTTTTGATTTTTTATATAATTTTGTATATTTTTTTGGTAAAATTCCAAGTAAATATATATATGGTTTTGGATTTCGAACAACTACATTTAATTTACATACTGGTCGGTATACATTTTATAATAAAGATAATCCAAATAATTTAGATTACGGAAAAGGAGATGGTCATAATAGATATGGTTCACATCCAATGTACTTAACAAGAGAAAATTCAGGGTATTTTCATATAAATTTTTTAAGAAATTCTTTTCCAATGGACATAGATATAAATTTAATAGAAAAAAAAATAATATATTTAATTACAGGTGGAATATTAGATTTTAGTTTTTTTTTAGGTGATAAAAATCCAGAAAGTATAATAGAAAAATATCATTATTTTTTAGGAGGTTGGAATTTACCACCTTTTTGGAGCATGGGTTTGCATCAAAGTCGTTGGGGATATAAAAATATAAATAATTTACATGATATTTTAAATGATTATAAAACAAATAAAATTCCCATTGATTGTATTTGGTTAGATATTGATTATATGGAAAGAAATCATCCATGCACATGGGATAAAGAAAAATTTCCATATTTAAAATTTAAAAATTTACTTAATATTTTTCAAACTAAATTTATTTTAGTTTCTGAACCTGTAATAGGTTATAATAGTAAAGAATTATTTAATTTAGGTAAAAATTATGATATATTTTTAAAATCATTAACTAAACCAAAAAATCCTAATGATAATGAATATTTATTAAATAAGCAATGGCCTGGAATAAGCTATTATTTAGATCCATTGCATCCAAATGTAAGTAAATTTATGGAATATTGCCATGATTTTTTATATGATATATCTAATTTTTCTGGAATATGGGTTGATATGAATGAAATGTCTGCATTTATAAGTGGAGAAATAACAAAAGATGAAAGACAATTAAAATGTAATGCTGAAGAATATCCATATTACCCTGGAGGTTATTATTTAGAACATAAAACATTATGTCCAAATGTCAAACATTATAATAATTTCACTCACATTCAAATACATAATTATTTAGGTAATATTATGTTAGAATATACAAAAAAATATCTTAAAAAAAAATTCCCAAATGAATTTCCTTTTTTATTAACAAGAGCAAATGCTCCAGGAATAGGAAAATATTCTTTTTTATGGTCAGGAGATAATGGTTCTAATTACACTTGGTATAAATTAAGTTTAAGTGAAGTATTTAATATGAATTTATTAGGAGTTCCAATGTCTGGAACAGATGTATGTGGTTTTATGGGAGAAACAAATAATATACTATGTGCAAAATGGTATCAAGTAGGAAGTTTATTTCCTTTTTTTAGAATACATAGACATTTAAATTTTAATAATAATCATCCTTTTAGTATGGGAAAAATATTGGAGATTACTGCAAAATATTCAATAATATTTAGATATAAAATATTAAAGTATTATTATTCTTTATTTATGCTTAAAAAACAAATTGGAACTATTTTTAGACCATTGTTTTTTGAATTTCCTGATGATATGCATTTATATGAAGAAAGTATTTTAAACACTCAATTTTTAATAGGAAGTAATTTATTATGTATTCCAAATATGAATTATTTTAATAAAAGCGATGTTTTAGCATATTTTCCAATGAATAATGATTGGTATGATTTAAGAGAATTTGTAAAAATAAAAAAAAATGGATTTAATATGATTAATGTTGATTTAGAAAATATATTAGGAATTTATTTAAGAGGAGGGCATACAATGTTTTTAAATGAAAAAATTTATATAGAAAATTCATTTGATTTAAATGAAAAATTAATTCTTTATATTGGTTTTAAAAATTATTTTGATTATTTATATGTTTCTTTTGGGAAAATTCCTATATTAAAAGATTTTAATAATAAATATGAAATTTTAAATGTTATAAATAAAAATTTATATTTAGATATTTATTCAATATTTGATTTAAAAAAATTAAATTTACAAATAAATTTTATAAAAAATATTGAATATAATTCATGTTGTTTTGAAAATATTAAAATAAAAGAAATAATTTTATTTTTTCCTTTTAATATAAAAGATATTAAATTTAAAAAAAATGATTTAATTAATAAATATTATTATTTATCTTCAAATGTAATTAGAATAATTTTTTTTAATTATAATGTAATATCGGCGAAAAATAAAATAATAGAAATAAATTTAAATATGTTTATTTAAATGTATAATTAATATAAATATTTTAAATATTTTATTTATATTTAAAATTTTATAATATTAAAATGTTAAGTTATTTAAATATTTAAAAAAAGTATTTTATATATAATTTTATATTTTAAAATAAAAATAATTCATTAAAATTTAATTTAATTATTTTAATATTTTTAAATATATTAAATTAAATTTAAATACTAAAAATATAACAAAATTTAATTTATATTCAATATTAATCATTTTCACTGCATATAGTACCATCAATATTTATTTGATTTTCTTCATCTATAATTTTATGATGATAATTCCTATTACAACATAAAACACTTCTAAAAAAATAAACACTTATTAACGCATTAAAAAATCCTGTTAAACTAAACAAAATAGTTCCTAAATATAAAAAAATTATAGTTGCCCAATCAGGTATATTAACATTATATCTATCATTGATGCCTAATCTATTTAATCCTTTAAATATTCTTGAAAAAGCTAAAATAAAAATAAATGTTATTAAAATATATTTAATGATTTTAACAACTTTAAATTCTATAATATTATTTTGTGCTTTTAATAATAATAATTTTTTAGAATAAAAATTTTGAGATTTATAAAGAAAATAAATATTAATAATTAAATTTACAAATATAAGTAAAATTAATAATAGAGAAAAAATATTTTCTTTATAAGTTAAAATAAAAGAACAATAAATATCTGCATCTCCATAATATTTTTTTGCATTTATAATTAATGGAAAAATAGTAATTATAATAATAGAAATTAATAAATAAATAAATCCTATTTTTTTTAATTTAATTTCATTTATATTAACTTTTTTTATATGCGATTTTGAAGTTTGAAAAAATAAATAAGTAATCATTGTTGTCCAACAAACATTCCAAATATCAAATAAATTATGCATTACTGCAAAAAAAATGCATGTAGAATTATTTTTTATATCATCTGATGTTTTAAAAAATTTTGTAAATATTCCTTCGAAAAAACTCCCGAAAAAATTTCCAATTATTAAATAAAAAAAAAAATCATTCCCTAAACCTATTTTGTTTCTTTGAGAATTTGTTGAAATAAAATAATCATCATTATTATTTGAATCTAAAATATAATCGAAAATTTTTTTTTCTTTTTTTTTTAAAATATTAATGTATAATCTAATATATAAACATATTATGAATGAACAAGAAAAAAAACTAATAAATGAACAAACTGTTTTAATTTCCATAATTTTATTCAAATAATCTTCAATATCGTTTAACATATTTTACTTATAATATTTTTTATTTTAATTATTAAACAATTTTTTTCTTTTATTTTTTAAATATATATTTAAAACAAATATTATTTTTATTTTATTTTAAAATATATTAAATGAAAAATATTAATTTGAATTGTTTAATATTTTTATTGTTTATAATATTTTTAAATTCAAAAGAAAATAATAATTTAATTAAAAATCAATTAGAAAAAGGAGAATTTTATCAAGAAAGTTTTACAAGTAATGAAACAATTCTTATTTATAGTTTTAATAATTCTTTAACAAATAATATTAAAAAAGATTTATTAATAAGTATTACTATATTAAATATTAATTGTGAAATATTTTTATATAAATCTTTAGATGAAATAAAAGTAAATGATAATAATGAATTAGAAGGATTTTTATTAAGAAGTAATCAAGAAAATAAAATAATTATGGAAAAAACAAATAAAAATTATATTTCTAATGATTTATTATATATTGTAATTAAAAAAGATGAAAAAAAGAAAAATTTTAATACATTATTTTATTTAGGAATAACTGATGAAGATACACCTTTTAATTTAAAAAAAAATTTAGAAATTTATACAAAATTTAATAATTATTATTATAAACAAAATTTTATATATAATTTAAATGATTTTGATTCTCCTTTTATTTTATCAATAGGAATGAATTATGGAAAAATAACAATTAATATATATATTAATGATAATATTATACATAAAAACATTTATGTATATGACCATTTTTATTTAAAAATAAATGAAGAAGAAATTAAAAATAATTGTAAAGATAAAAATGAATGCAAAATAATAATTTATTCAGAATTATATAGTTATTTTTCTGCAGGATTTTTATTAGTTTGTAAGAGAGAATCAGACTCTCCGGAATATTTAACATCAAATTCAATAATAACTCGATCTATTTTAAGTGGAGAAAATCATTATTATAAATTAAATGCAATTCCCGATCCTATTATGGGAATAAAATTAAATACTTATTTTATTACAGGAAAAGGGAAAGTTTTTGTTAATATAGCAAACGATGATAGTACAAATAATTTTCCAAATGAAACTAATTATCAATATTCAAATGATAATATAAATAATAATTTAAAAGGAATTATAATTTCAATTCCTTTTGAGGTTTTAAATCCATTAAATAATAGCATTTTATTAATAACTATTCATGGAGAAAAACCCGATTATAATATAAATAGTTTAGAATATTCAATAAGCTTTTTAAATAGTCTTATAGAAATTCCTTTAAATAGTAATTATCAAAATTATATTAGTTCTGGGGAAATACATTATTTTCATTTTAATATAAATGATATTGAAACAAAAAGATTATATATATCAGCTATTACAAAAGAAGGAGAAGTTGAAATGTTTCTTAATTATGATAATATTATTCCAAATACAACTTCATACAATTGGAAAAGTAAAGGAAATAAAAATAAATATTTAGATATAACGAAAGATGATTTATTTTTTTTAAATCAAGGTTTAAATGAAATAACCGGAGATTATACATTAATAATAAATTGTATAAGCGATACTTCATATAATGTATATGTATCAGATGAAAATTTTAAAATAATGACAATAGATGAACATTATCCTGCTGGTTGTTCATGTGATGATGAAGGAGATAATTGTTATTTTAAATATGAAATTAATAAAAAAATAAAAAAGGAAGAATTATTAAATAAAGAAATTATATTTTTTTTAGAATATACTTATGGTTCAGGAGATATGTTTGGAAAATTATATGAAAATGGTGATTATAATAAAATTTTTAATGATTTACCTAACGAAAAAAATTATGATTATAATAACATTAATAATGAAAATTATATTAAAATTAATTTAGGAAATAAAGATGAAAAATATTCAAAAGATAGTATTTTAGTATTAAATGTAAAATGTAAAGAAAAATCATTATTTGATTTAAATTTAATTAATTTAATAACAAGTGAAGATATAAAACAAAATATATTAAAAACTCAATCTTTAGATTTAAATAAAGATAATATATTTTATCTAAAATCAAATATATCAAATGATAATTCAATATTATTTAGTTATTATTATTCATCTAAACAAAATTTAAATTATCATATAAAAGCATATTCAGGTTCTGCCAAAATAATCATATTTACAAATAATACATATTATGATTACAATTCAAAAGAAATAGTTGTAAATTATACAGAAATAAATTCATTTTATATAAATGAAAAAGATATTAATACATTTTCAAATAGTATAAATAATTTATTTTCAAATAATTATATTATATATAAAGTTATACCTGAAACAGATTGTATATTTTTTATTTATATGAATTTAGATAATGATTGGGTAAAAATTAATATTAATAAACCAAATGAATTGTTTATGAAAAATCAATTTTTTGGCTATTTTGATATGATAGAAGAATTTGAAGAAATAGTTTTAACAATAAGAAATGAATCACCAAAAAAAATATTTTCAGTATATACTAAAATGAATGTAATTAATAATAATATTTCAAATATTTTATCATCTTATAATGTTCCTTCAAAAGATAATTATGATAAATATGAACAATCAAATGAAATATTAAATCAAGTTTCTATAAAAATTGATAATATTCCAAAAGAATTAAGAAATAATGATATAAAACTAGTTAGATTATTATTTATGATTAAATTAGATAATTATAACATATTAAATTTAAATGAAAAAATAAATATTATGGTTTATCCAAATGTTAATAATTTTAATAGAATAAAAACTGAACAAAATAAATATTTTTTTTCAAGTTTATTAATGAATAAAACAACTTCTATATTTAAATTAAAAAATGATAATATAAATAATGATTTTTTAGTTATGCATATTTCACCTTGTTCAGGTGATTTTGATTTTTCATTATCAGATAAATTAACTTTAAATGAAAATAAAAAAGAAAAAAATTTAAATACATCTAAAAGAATTAAATCATTTGGAAAATATATAATAACTTTAAATGATATAAAAAATATAGATTATTATTTATCTGTTTGGGGAATTAAAGAAGATAATATTAATTGTATATTAAATCCTGATGAAAATTGTGAAACAAATATTGATTTTACATTCTTTTATTATTTAACCAAAAAAGAAAATTATTATTTTATGAATGGAGATCAAAATTATCAGTTAGAATATGAAAATATTTCAAAGGGAAAAATTAAAATAAAAATTCCTGAATTATATACTCAATCTATAAATGGAACAATAAAAAAATTAAATAAAAATGAAAAAGAATATAATTTAGTTATCTCAAACAGAAAAGAAGAATTTAATTATTTAGAATCTATTTGCTATTTAAGTGAAAAAGTTAATAAAAATAATAAAAATTTAAAAAATATTAAATACACAGTGAATTATGATGATAATTTTATTATAGTTGATGGTCTAATAAATAATAATGCATATTTTATGAATGTTTTAATGAAAGATTTAAAAAATAATGAAATTGCTACATTTAAACCTATTCAAATTATTTATTTTAAAAAAGATAATAATTACATATTATTTTTAAGTATTTTTGTTATCATAATTTTAGTTGCTATCATTGGAATTTATTATAAAAAATATAAACAAACTAAAATTCAATTAATATATGAACAAACAGATATTAGAAATATGGGACATTTACCAACAACTCAAAATGAATTAGCTGAAATGGTTAATAATAAAAATAATGATAAAAATACTAAATATCAGCCATTAACTGAAGAAATAGATAATTTATAATATAATTATAAAATAAAATAATAAATATTTAGCTATAAATACATTTATATAAAATACTTAATAATTTATAATTTAATATAAATATAATCGATTTTTATAAATAATTTATAAATTAATATTTTTAATAATTTTTTGATGCAATTGCACATACAATTTTTTGATAATCTCCACTTGTATCATCTTTTATATCTTCAACCATATCTTTTCCTAATTTTGCTTTATATTGGGCTCTCATTTGAGGAATATCTATTTCTTCTCTACTAACTAAAACTCTAACTAACATTTTATCATTTGTTCCTAATCCTTTAACTGCTTTATTAATTCTTAATGCAAAATATTCAGCTGGACATATAATTCCATCTAAAATAGTAGTTAATGCTTTTTTTAAATCACCTGAAAATTCTTTTTCAACTGCAGTTTTCAAATCATGTCCACTTAATTGAATATACCATTCATTTATTCTAAATAATTCAGGTGGGGAAGAAACAGCAAAAACTTTATTAAATAATGATTCATTTGTTCCCCATTTTCCTTCTCCTTCAGAAAATAATTTATTCGCAAAATTTTTCATTTCTTCATCATTAGGTTGTGAATTTTCACTTCTATTACATTGTAATAAACTAATTAAAATTTTTTTAAATCCTCCGCTTGTTTCACTTGAAACCCATTCTTCTAATTCTTTTTTATATAATTTTTTAAAATCTTCTTTTATTAATGCTAAAATATAATTAGGTCTAGTACAAATAATTTCAATTAAAGTATCTTCATCTGTCCCAAGCCCTTTCATGGCTTTATATAAACATTTGGCATCATATTCAGAAGGAGTATCAAATAAGCCTAAAACTGTTTCTCTGAAATTTCCTCCTAATTCTTTTTCAATATCTTTTGAAAGTTCAACTCCAAAACATGATTTATATGCTGTTCTAATTAATATTCTATCTCTTCGAGATTTAGACATTATAAAATCCACTAAAGCATTTTCTGTTTTTATTTTTCCTTTTAAGCAATCTCTTAAATAAGTTGCATCTTTTTCAAGAGCCGGATTCATTTTTTATTTATATTATTAAAAGTAAAAAATATTTATATTTATTATATATTATTAATTATAATTAATGAATTTTATTATAAAAAATGTTTAAATTAAAATAATTTTCATTTTTCATTTTCATGTATATCATTAATTTTTAAATTATTTTCTTTATTTTTATTTATTGTAAAAATTTTATTATCATTTATTTTATCATCATTATATAAATCATTATCAAATAAATTATAAATATATTTTTTAAAATTTTGATTATTTAAATTTTTATTTAAATTATTTTCATTTATATTATTTAGACTATTATTTTTATTTATTTCAATATAATTTTTATATTCTTGATTTTCTTTAGATAAATCTTTGATTTGTTCTTCATATTTTTGTAATTCTTCATCCAATTTATTGATAATTAAATCTTTTTCTTTTAATTGATTATTATATTTATTTTCAACTTGTTTTAATTTATTTGAAAGATTTTCCATTTTATTTAAAATTTCTTCTACATTTTGATGATCTTTAATTTTTTTTTGTAATTGAGCTTTTAAAGTTGTATTTTCTTGCAATAATTGTAAATTATTATTTGATAATTCTTTTATTATATTTTTATTATCTTCTAAAATTTTAATTGTTTTTTTATTTTCTTTAATTGCCATATCATAATTATTTTTTATTTTTAAATTTTCTGAATTTAACAATTCAATATTATTTTTTAAATTATCAAAATTTTTTATATTTTTATATTTAATTTCAATATCTTTTAAAATATTAATTAAATCTTCTTGATTTTTCATCTGAATTGACAAATTTGATATCATAATTTCTAATTGTAATATATAATCACTTAATTTATTATTTTCATTAAAATTATTTATATTATCTATCAATAATTTTTTTCTCATTAATTTATATAATAATTCAATTTGTTCTCTTAAATTTTTATTAATTGTTGTAATATTTAATATATATTCTTTTTCAAAATTAATATTATTATATTTTTCCATAAATTATTAAAAATTAAATTATTTATATAATTTATTTAAATATATATTTTTAATATATTAAAATATTAATCATAAAATAGAAGATTATATTAATAATATATATAAAAATATATGAAAAATAATTTATTGTTTTTTAACTTCTTTTTCATTAAAACTAAAAAAGTTTTTAATAAGAGTAAATTTAAACATTGAATCTGTTAAATTTTTTAATATTAAAAAATTAGCAATTAAATAATAAATAATTTGAATGATTAACATTATTATATTTAATGCAAGTAAAAATGAAATTAAATTATCAATTATTTCAATAAAATTTGGTTTAATATACCTATCTTCTAAAGATAAAAAATAAAATCTAAAAAATAATATCAAATTTATATTATTTAATTGAAAACTTTTACTATGATAAATTTTAGCTATATTTTCACTTTGTCTATCACTTAAATAGAAATTAAGAAAATCTTTTCTTAAATTATTAATAAACCCACTTAAAATGGTATCAAATTGAGATTGCATAATAGTTTCATATTCACATATTAACATTAAACCATATTTAAAATTATTTTGAAATACTATTTTATCACAACTATAAGTTCCTCCATGATTCATTATATCTAAATAATCATTTAGTTCATCATTGTTTTCATTAATTAAAGAGGAAATTAATGAACTATAGTTTAAAAAAATATAATTGGTTATATCATCAACTTTTATTTCAGTTTTATTCAATAAAATTGAAAATCTTATTTCTAAATAATAACTATATATTAAAATATGAAAATCATTAATAAAATTTATTTGATTTAATTTTAAATTTAATTTCTTAAAATAAAAATGTAAAAAATAAAATGATAAAATAATCCCAATAAAAAAAATTAATGATAAAATAATTAATTGAATCAAAGCTTTTTTAAATGAAATAAAAAAATGACTTTTATTTTCTTTTTTTGAGCTAAAATTAATTAAAAAAGTATCTTCTTGATTATCATCTATTTTATAATTATAACTAATTTCTTCTTTTATGGAATGATTATTATTAGATTTTGGTTTTGATAAAAATTTTTTATTTATTTCTGTTAATTTTTCAATAACATATGTTGCTTTTTGTTCATTTAATATTATTTTTTCAATTAATTTTAATTTATTTTCTAATATTTTTTTTTTATTCTTAGTAAGTTTAAATATTTTTTCAACAATATTTTGCATTTTAAAATTTAATAAAAAAATTGATATATATAATATCATTAAAGATATCGAAATATATATATAATTAATAATAATAAGTAGTATTATTTTAAGTCTAAAACTGTTTCTTTCTTTTATAAAATATTCTTTAGCTGAATATTTTATTAAAAAAAAAGAATCAAATAAATTATATGAATTGTATATTATTGAATAAATATATTTTTCATTTTCTTCTAATGTTGGTATTGTTTCAACAATTTTATCATAGTTAATTAAAGTTAAATTTTGAAAAAAATCATTATTTTGACTTAAAACATAAAAATAATTTCTTAATATTTCAAAACAAGAATAAAAACTTACTGAAATCATCAATCCATCCATTAATAATAAATTTTCCTCCTTTATTAAGTATTTATATAAATTACTATTATGATTAAAAGAAGATACATTATTTTTTAAATAAATATAAAAAACAGCAAAATCTTCAGCTGATCTTATAAATCTTTTTTTATAATAATCACTTAATGATATATTATAACCTTCTAAAAGATTCCAATAATCTTCATTTAATATGTCATAATCTTCATAATCTTTAATTCTTATTTTATTTGAAACATAAAAACATGAATAAATAAATTCAGTTAATATTTCACCAATTGATATTGCTTGTTTAAATCTATATTTAAATTTTTTTGATAGTTGATAATTTAATATAGAAAATATAATAGCAATTAATATTAAACATATATTATTATAAAAACTTATTTTTTCTATACATGTTTTTGGTAAAAAATTATTTTGTTCATTTTTTTTAAAAATATTCCAATTCTTCTCATTATTTATTATTTTTGACATTACTGAACTGCTTGATGAATTTGTTAATGTTGTTTTTTTAATATTACTCATATTAATAATAGTTTTTTCCATTTTTGTTATTAAATTATTTTTCTGTTGTAAAGCAACACTATTAATTTCAGGAAAATTAATTTGAACTAAATAAATATAATCATTCTTATGAATACAAAAATGTTTTTTTATAAATAAATCAAAATTAACAATTTTATTTTTATCATAAATTTTTTTTAAATTATCAAAAATACTTTTTATTTTTTCCTTTTTAATGCCATTTGTTATAAAATATTTATTCAAATTATTGAATAATTTATTTATATTAATATTAAATGTTTGTTTTCCTTTTTCTTTAAAATTTATTTTTGTTATATTAAACAAGTTTAAAAAATTTATTTTATTTTTTACATTTATTCCAAAATATTTATAAAAATAATCCCCAGTTTGAAAAATTATTCCATCAGTATTTATTAATAAAATATTTGAACAGTTAGGAAATAAAATTTCTTCTATAGTACATATTATATATAAAAATCCTTCAAAAGAAGGTAAAGTTTTATAATTAAATTTAACATTAATTAAATGTTCTTCAATATCAATTAAACAATTTTCTTCATTTAAATAATTTAATTTAAGCAATGAATTTTTAATCATTTTTTTTTGAGGAGTTCTTATAACATAAGGAAAAATTTTTATTATTGATTTTTTATATAATTTTAGTCTATTTTTATTTGTTAAAATCAGATAATTGAAAGGAATTTTTTTAATGAGATAATCATTATTGTCATAAATAAATAAAAAATAATTATTCTTTTCAACAAGAGTATCAAAATTATTTAAATCCATTAAATCAATATTATCTTCATAATTATTATTAAACAATAAATTATAAATTAATTCAAATTTTTTATTTTCTGTTTTTTCTTTAATTTTTATCTTTTTTTTATTTAGTTCATTATAATATAATATTAAATCTAAATTATCTCCAATAATTTTTGATTGTTTATCTATTATTTTAATTAATTTTTCTCTTTTTCTATTAAAAGATTGCATAATATATTTAATAGAATTTATGATTTTTAAATATTTTATATTTAGAATATTAAAATAAATTATATATTCAAAATTATTATCATCATTAACTTTATAAATAGTTTTTAATATATTATCATAAAAAGAAAATATTGATAAAAATAATAAATTTGATTTTTTAATATTTTTTTTAAATAAAAATCTTTTTATATAATATTCTGTTCTAAATGGTTTTTTATCATAAATATAAAATATTAAAATTTTATAAAATATTAATATTTCTTTACATTTTTCTCCAAAATAATTTTGTTTTTCTTTAGCAATTTTATAACAATGATTATTTATATTTAATAATAATTTTATAATTTCATTAAATTCATTATTATCTTCATTTTGATTATTATTTATAACAGAAGATATTTTTTTATTTTCCAAAGAATCAAAAAAATGACTAAATATTTCTAAACTAAGCATTTCATCAAAAAAAATAAAATCTTCTTTATTCTTGAAAAAATAATCAAATAAACTTTTTTTATATTTTAAAAAAAAATTATATTTAATTTTTTCATTTATTTTGATGGAATTCAATTTTATTCTTGAAAAAATAAATAATTTATAAAACAATTGATTTAACAAATAAAAAGTAATATTTTTTTCTTTTTTTAAATTATTTATTATTTCAACAAAACTGGAAATATTTTTATATTGATAAAATTTAAAGAATATTATAAATACTAATGATATATAACTTACAATTTCAAATATTTGACATTCATTTTGTTTATTATATTTACTAATATAAAATAATGAAATGAATCTAATAATAAACACAGAAAGAATAAATGAATTTAAAAAAAATTTTATATTTGTTAAATAATTTTTAGAAATATTATGAAAATAAAGTTTTAAAATATTTAAATATTCAAATATAAATAATAATGACCAAATTAATTGATATAAAATTGAATAATTATTGTCTATTCTAAAAACTATTAAAATAGATGTTAATTCCATCATAAAAAAATTTATTAAAAAAATATTATTCGTAAATAAGTAAATTAAAATATTATCATAAAAGGCATAATAAAATAAAGAATAAAACAAAAATACAATAAAATTAAATATTATTAAATAAATAAATCTTATCATAAAAGTTATGTTTATTTTATTATATAAATTAGTAAATTGAATAATAAATATTCTATTAAATAAAACAAATAATACATTTCCAAATAATTTGAATATTATAAATATTATATTAGTTGAAACTATTTGAATATATTTTACAGCTTTATTATTTTTTATAAAAATATTGATAAAAAAAAGTAAAAATATAATAGCTAAGATTATTATTTTTAAATTATAAAAACTTTTAAAGTAATATTGTTCAATAGGATTAATATTAAAATATTTTTTTTGAATTAAATATATTTGATCATTTTTATAAGTTTCTTTATCCATTTCATTATTATCTTTACTTAAATAAGAATTCAATATTTCAAAATAGAATAAAGGACTTGCAAAATAGAAAAAAAAATAGATATTTATAAAATTTCTTTTGTAATTAAAAATTACATCAATTATAACTAATTTATCACAAAATTCAAACAAAAAAGCTAAAATTTTTAATATTTCAAAATTTGAAAAATTTTTTTTAATATTAATAAAAATTTTAATCATAAAAATATTTATAGAAAATGAATTATTTTTCATTTTCTTTATTATATAATTTAATTAATAATTAAAAAATTTTTAATTTTTAATATAAATTTAAATGGAGAATAATAATTATAAAAAAAGAAATTTTTTTATAACAATTTTTATAAATTTCAAAGAAAATTCATCAACCTATCCAATAATATATTTATTATATTTAATTTTTCATTTTTGTGATATAATTTTAATTATTGATATAATATTTAATTATAAAAGAAATTTTTTAAATTTATATCATTTTTTCTATTTAGGAAGTCCTTTATTTTATTTTGAAATGTTGAATTCTTATTTATCTAGAAAAAAATATGAAGAATATGATTATCCACAAAATGACCAAATTTATAAAGTACAATTAAAATATTTTAATGTAAAACCAATAAAACAAAAATATTTTAAAAAATTATATGAAGTAGAATGGATTATAATTACTTTGTTATTTTTATTATTTATAAGTAATTTAATTAAAAGTAATATGACATTTTTTAAGTATCTAAAAAAAATTTGTTCTTTATTTTTATATATATTAATAAGAATTTTTGGAAAAGTTATATTACTTTTATTTAATAGATATTTAATAATACAGTTTTGTTATGATTATAATGAATTTAAGATTAATTTTGATTTGGTAGTTACTATATTTAGAACCATTATATATAATATATTTGTTTATTATTTCTATACTTATAATATTTATGCTTATTTTAATAATGATATTTTTTACTTTAATAAAGATAATAGTTATTTAATGCAATTTTCATTAGAAGAAATTAGTATTATTCTTATTGTTTTTAGATTTGAATCTAAATATTCAATTTTATTTCAATTAATATGGTCATTATTATTTCTTAATATTTTTTTTTCTTATTATAAACTTTATATAAATCAAAATGGAAAAAAATTTATATTGCATGTTTATATTATTATTATTTTAATATTATTTTCTTTTTTTATAGCTAGATTTGTTGCAGTTTTTTATTCAAAATATATTGATAGTTCAAAAGAATATAAAATTTTAGAAATTGTATTAATATTTTTAATTTCTTTAATATTATTTTTCTTCATAAATGATATAATAAATACATTTAGTTTAAGTTTATTAAAAAAACTTTTATTAGAAGAAAAAAATAATTTTTTTGAAGGATTATTTCAATTATTTTTTCCTTTGAAACAATTTTATAAAATTAAATTAAATTCAAATAGATTAGTTGATAAATTTAAAAATGATTTTTTTAGTAAATATAAAGATGAAATTAAAAATCATTTCTGTTTTTCTGATGAAGATTATAATATATTAACAGGAAATAATAAACAATTAATGAATTCATTTATGCAAATTAATATAGGTAAAAATAATGTTAAAGAAAAAAATACAACTGAAATTATAGAATTAAATGAATTTAATATTGTTATTTCTGTTTTATTAGAAGTAATAAATTATTTTTATAAAATAGCAAAAGAAAAAAATAGTGAATTTGGAAAAAACACAGTTGAATTATTAACTTATTATAAAATTTTAATTTATTATATTTATGATGATAAATCTTTTAGAGCAGAATTTTATTTACAAAAATTTTTATATAGTAAAAATTTTGAAAAATCTGATTTATTAATGAAATCGATTTTTTATTATTTAAATTATAATTTTAATAAAAAAGAGAAAAAAAATGAAGAAAATTCAATGGAATATATGATTTATTTTAATTTATTAAATATTGAATATATAAAAATTGTTAAAACATTCAAAAGAATTTTAATTAGTTTCTCAAAGCCAAGAAATGAAATAATAAAAATAATTGATAAAGAAAGTGATAATGTTGGAAATAGCTTAAATAAAATAATCGGTTATTTTGAAAATAGTTATGATTCTTTAAAAATAAAAGAACAACCAGAAAATGAAAAATTTAAATTAATTGAAGATATTTTATTTAATGCAAATTACGATAAAAGTTTTGATTTTTTTGATTTAAATAGTTTGGATACTATTGTAGAAAAAAATAATTACTTTTTATTAAAATATGAAAATAATAATTTTATCATAAAAAAAGCGCCATTATTATATTTTGATTTAACTGGATTTAAAACTACAAAATTATATAACTTTCCATGCACTAATATATATCCTTATTTAATAAGAAAACTGCAAGGAAAAATTATTAAAAAATCTTTATTAGAAAAAAAAATATTAAAAGAAGAAAATATTTTAGAAACAATTGATCATTATATAATAAACGTTAAATTCCATTTTTCAACATTACCTTCATATAAAAATGATTTATATCTTTTATGTAATTTAGATCAAGTTTTATTTCCTAATGATATAAATTACATGTTAATTCAATCAAATGGAAATGTTTTATCATTTGGAATTTTTTATAAAAATTATTTTGGTATTAATAGTTCAATTAAAAGATTCAATATTTTTAATATTTTTGGAATTAAAGAATTTAATACATCTTTAGAAATGCAAAAATTTGAAATAAATTTAACAGATTTATTATCAAATATTAAAACTCAATTAATTAAAGACAGTGGATTCCAAAATAGTGAAATTCCTGGAATTTTAAAAAAAATAAGAGATAATTTTAAAACAAAAATTATTAAAATAGAATTAAATATTAAAAAAACTTTTGATATTAATTCTGAAGAATTACTTTTAATTAATATAATTTTTTCTGATTTAGTCTTTTATGATTCAGAACAAAAAAAAGTATCTCCTGAAAATAATGAACTTAATTATGATTTTTCTACACTTGCAGCTGGAACAACAATGACTGGTTATTCAAGTTCATCTGTTTTAACTTATAAAGTAATTAAAGAAAGTACATGGAATATTTCAAATAAAAAAAAAGAAACTTTTACTTTTTCTGAAACAGCAATTGATAGAATAAGTTTTTTTTATAATTTAGTTTTAATAATTATAGCAATTATAATTTGTATATATATAAAATATTATTCAACAATATTTAATGATGATTATATAAAAATGTTAACATTAAGAGAACTATCAAGTGAATATTTAACTTCATCTTATTATGTTTCTAATATGATTAAATTAGAAGGAAGTGATAAAGTATATGATCAATTAAATGAAGAATATACAAAAAATTTAGCTAGTGAAGGATATAATATTACTTTAGCTGATTTCTATCAAATTAATTTTAAAAATTCGGCTTTAAAATTAACCAGTAATTATGAACAATTTAAAAATAATTTTTCTGATATTTCAAAAAAATCTAATTTGTATAAAGCAATGATGACTGAAATGAAATTACTTACAAGTGATGGAAAAATTGAAGTTATAACATATTATTCTTCTTATGAAACACTTAGAAATTATTTTTATGTTTTAAGTAATAAAGAAGGTTTTTATCAAACTTTACCTTTTATTGATTATGAAAATAATTCAATAAATTTTTCAGAATTGACATCAAATCAACAATATATATACTCTTTAATATATAATTGTTTTTCATTTTTAGATAATTTATTTGATATTATTTATAATTCAAAAAAAACATTTAAAAATTCATTAAAAAATTATAAAATTTTAATCTTTATAATTTTTGCAGTTTTTTTTGCTTTTATTATGCTTTCTTTATTATTATTATTTATTTCAATTCAATTATCTAATAAAAAAATGTTTAAAATAGTAGAAAAAATATTAAAATTAACAAAAAAAGGAAAAAATTTTTTAGAAGAAAAATTAAAATACACTAAAAAATTAATATTAAATGAAATATCAATGACAAATTTAGTTCAAAAATTAAAAGAAATTGATCCAAAACATAAAATAAAGCAAAAAAAAAATAATATAGATCCTAGAACTGGTGAAATTATTCCTTCTTCAGAAAATGAAGATGATGATCAAGAAGATATGTATTTAATTAAATTTACTAATAAATTTCAAAAAAATATATATTATTTTTCTTCATATTGTAGAGTATTAAAAACTTTAATTTTTTTAGGTTCAATTTATTTAATATATGCATTGATTGCTTTTCCTTTATTATCAGATTATTTTCAAAAATTAACATTAAAAAGACAAGAAACAGAAAACATTTGTGATTTTCAAGATATTATAACTGGATATTATTTACAATTAAGATATGCAATATTATTAAATAATTCCGATTTGGTTAATGATATATTTGGAGAAGTAACTAATAATTTATATTCCAATTACACCGAATTAAAAAAATTATTATTAAAAGAAAATAATAAAGATACAATTAATTTTTTAAATAATATAAATGCAGATGGAATAGCTGGATGTAACTATATTTTAGACGAAAATGAATTTAAACAAGCATTAATGACTGTTTGTACTTTTGAACATATGATGGGAACAAAAGTGGAAACGATGCTTAGTGGATTAGTAAATCAATTAAGAAGAGAATTTATTAATTATAATCAAAGTGAAAAAAAAAAAGAAGATATTATAACTTATTATCATAGTAGAATTTTCCAATTTAATAATTTAAATTTTATTGTTTTTTTTAAAAATTATTTTAGAGATATTGAATATGATTACATTTTATCTCAATTTGGAAATACAATTGAACATTTAACAACATTTTTAGTTATAATTTTTTTTATCATGGTTATTACAGAAATATTTTATTATATTTTTAGCAATTTATTTGTTATTGGTGAATTATCTTCATCATTAAATAATTTTAAAATTTTTGAAAAATTTTTTTGTTATGAAGAAAATATAAGTAATGAAAAAAATAATAAAAAATAATAAAACATAATATTTATTATGTAAATTATTATTTTATATATTTTTATTTTTTAACATTAATTTGGAAAAAAATATTTTTATAAAAAATATTAATATTATTTTACTTAACAATAAATATAAGTATATAATAAATAAAAATATTATTAATTTTATAAATATAAAATCTTTATAATAATTTTATTTTATTATATCATGATTTATAAAATA
>JAEEGL015971659.1_pt1 | contig 20973 bp, 16 predicted proteins | sample 9134231 | NCBI WGS metagenome assembly JAEEGL01 (sample SAMN16246548, study PRJNA631951) | gut metagenome | biome: gut microbiome; feature: rumen; material: fiber-attached | host: Bos | place: Iran: Karaj | collected 2018-10
GAATCCTGTTTCAGAGACTGAAACGAGTGATGGACGTATTGACATGATGATAGAGTATCCTAACAGAATCTTCATTATGGAGTTCAAATATTCGAAGGATGGTAAAGACCGTTCAAAAGGAGCACTGAAACAGATTAAGGAGAATAAGTATGCTGAGGCTTACTATATAAAAGGTAAACAGATAGAAGGCGTTGGTATGTCGTTCTCACAGAAGACACGAAATATTGATCATTTCAAACAAGAGTGTCTTTATAAGCCTCAGGTGTCAATTTATCAGTAAGCGACTACTTCTAAGGATGAATAGCGAAGAACTTTCTAAGCTTAGGAATGCAACTATCGACCGCACTACAGACGAAACAACGTGGGGTGGTCCAGCTGGAGATATTCTGACAGGCATCAGGAATGCTGAGAATGCTCCTGCAGAGCGGGCTATCTGGGAGTTAGTGCAGAATGCAAGAGATGTGTCGTGGGAAACAGAGCCTGCAGTGATATCTTTTACTCGCACTGAAAGCGGTTTGGTGTTTTCTCACCACGGAAAACCGTTCACAAATACATAGTTGGAGTCGTTGATAAAGCAGACGAGTTCGAAGGTGAGGTCGGATATCAAGACGGTGGGTAAGTATGGAACAGGTTTCTTGATTACTCATCAGTTTGGTCGGATAATTCACCTTGCGGGTATCTTGCAAGTGGTGGATGAGAGTAACCTGTATTACCACTTTCCTGAGTTAGTACTCGACCGCTCGTTTGAGGACAAAGACTTGCTGAAAGATTCTCTGAAACGACAGGCAGGGAAAGTGAAAAGCTGGGGATTTGACCCAGCGGTTCTTACTGATGATGCTCATGGGAAGACGGAATTCAAATATGTTGCACGATTTGATGCTGAACATGATGCCCTGAAGAGGGCTTTTGAGAATGCGCCAAACCAAGTTTCGTACGTTCTCGCATTGAATAGTAATTATATTAAAGAGATAGAATTTAAGGATGAAATTCAAGGATACAACAGGTTGTTCAAACTTAGTGAAATTGTTGGTAAACCTGTTGGCGAAGGTGATTCCTATATTTTAAAAAGGACTGATATAAAAGAAGAGGGTGTAAGAAATAAAGACCATACGATTTTCACTCTTTCTTCAAAGACTATAGATGAGAGAGTGGATGACAGTATAGTAACTGTTATATTGCCTGTAGAACAAGATGGAAATGGCTATAAGGCAAAATTGTTTGAAAAAGGATTAGCAAAACTATATCTGTCGCTACCGCTGATAGGAACTGAAAACTGGGGACTTAATATGATAGTTCATTCGCCTCTGTTTGAATGTGAGAACGATTCGAGAAGTGGATTAAGAATAGTTCCACAAGGCCTTGGACAGCCTGAGAATGACAACAAGAGGATGTTGGAATGTGCCTATCAGATGGTAGAGGAGTGGTTGAATACCTACTTGGAACAAGTTTCTGATAGGAAATATCTGGGAAAGGTCTGCTTCGACAACACTAGCAAGAATCAGGCGGTTGTTGACTTCAATGAAAGTCTGCAAGTGAAGTGGGTATCTCTGATGGAAACAATGCCAATTGCATTGAACAATGAAGGTGACTACCTAAAACCACAGGAGCTGATAGTGATAGATGAGACTATTACTGAGTATGCTATCGAGAATGAAGGGCTTAGAAAAGCCATATATGAAGTGCTGTTGAAACAATATTCGGGAAAAATTTCTGAATATAAGGACTTTCTTTTCTGGAGCAAACAGATTTGTCAATGGCGGACTGGTAATACACAGAACCATATTCTCAATATAGAGGATATTGTAACGGCAATTGAGGCGATTAACTGGAATGAAACAGAGACTGGTCTGCCAAATGAGTGGGTTGTTTATCTAAAAAGTATTGTGCAATACATGATTGAGACTGGTAATGAGGCGCTTCTTAGTCATTGTATTGTTCCAAATGAGGATTGTAAGCTGCATGATATAAAAGAACTACATATCCCCGAAAACTTCTCAACGGCATATAGGTCTGTGATTGACATCATAGTGCCAACAGAAAGAGATAAGTTTATACATCCACAATTCCGCATGATGGGTATCAGTAATCTGAGTGCATATTCAGAACAAGATGCCAAAGATGCTTTGACCAAGAAGTTAGGTGAATTGCAGATAACGGTAAATAACAGGCTGAAAAGTATTGAAACTGATGTCAGAGCGGAACGATTTAATCCTAGTGAAGAGAAGTGGGAAGAAGCGATTGGAGATGATATTTTATTGACCATCATTCGGCTTCTTTCTATGTGGACAGGGGCGCTTTCTGAGAATCTGGAGAGCAAATTATTGAGGCTGTTCTGCGAATATTTGAACATAGATGTACCATCTGGAGATACTATCACCAAGACCTATTTTACAGACAGCGAGCAGATGTGGAGGACGATTCTGTTTGACATCATCTATCGTTTTAATAGGCTTGATAATACAGAGCAAACGATAAGAAAGGATTGGTTGAAACGATTAGTAGATGTGTTACGGTCTTATTCGTCTACCGAGGATTATCTAAAACGATTTATGCTCTTCCCAGACCAAACGGGCGCTATTCGTTATGCGGACGAAGTCGTAAGTGGAGTCGGAGTAGAACCCGAGATGAAAGACTATTATGATGAAATAGTTAGTAAGGCGGGCGAGACTGTTAAGTCTAAACTTGTTGACGATGAATATACGAAGTATCTACCACATGAAAATGTTTGGAACAATCAAACATTAGGTGGAAAGATAGAAGATGTGGTTAGCAAAGTTGAGGGTTATCCGAATTTGGAGAAATATGAGAAGAAGGCCGTTGTCTTACAGATAGTAAAGCGATTTGGAGATTCGGAAGAGGGGAAGAAATGGTCTGATTTCTTTAAAGTTTTGTCAGTGCATAAATCCCAGATATTGCTAACGTTTGCAGAGAGCGACAGCGTCTTTACGCTTATACTGCAACCAGAAGATCGATTGAAAACATTGTCGGAAATAGCCGCAGACGAGCATTGCGATGAGATATTAAAACAGGCTAGGGCAGCTCAAGAACAGAAGATGTTTGATGATGCTGACATGCTTTATAAACGAGAACTCGGGTTGTATGTGGAGAATTACCTCGTAGAGCAACTTGGGAAAATGCTGAATGAGAATGAAGTGATAAAGGCGGTAAGCGATGGTTCCAATCTGACAGATCAAGACGTGCAAGGAGGGCAGGACATTATTGTCTATCTAGAACGAGACGACAAGAAGATACCGTTATACTACGTAGAGGTAAAATCACGTTGGTCAACCAAAGAGTCTGTAGAGATGAGTAAACTACAGATGGAAACATCTTCAAAAGAAAAGGAACGGTATGCTTTGTGTGTGGTTGATATGCACGACTATGACAAGGAAAAGGTGTTTAGGAAAGAATATCCGAAAACCTTTGAAGAAATCAAGGGGCGAATAAGTGTAGTTGATGAGATTGGACTCAGAAATGCAGACTTGGTTCCTTACACATATGACTCGAAAACTGAAGTACACCTTGGCGGAGAGATTAAAAGCGTTGTTCCTCAGGACTATGTGAAAGCAGTCAGAACTGACTTTGATAGTCTGCTTGTTACAATAGCAGAGAAGGTTAAGGAGTATTATTCGGAAGGAAAGGAGTGAGAAAATGAGCATCACGATAAAAAGCCTAAAAAAGCCTGAAACGAGGAACGCCCTAAAAGGGACAGAAGTCTTCAACGAGCAGCGCCGTAGCAAGGACATATTGAAGACGATGGACGAGGACACGTACGAAGAGATGGTAGCCTCGTGGGCATACTGGTGTCTGATGGAGAATGACGGGCGAAAGTATGAAGACGTGATGCGCATAGGAGGCAGCGGCGACAAGGGCGTAGATGTAATAGCTTTTTACGACCAGGCGACTAACAAATGTGATATTTACCAGTGTAAACACTATAACCACCCTGTGAACAGGTCGGACATTATAGCGGAACTGGGAAAATTCCTGTACTTTATGTCTATAGGCGACTTGCCCGTGCCGGAATCGTATTTCCTGATGGCTCCGCAAGATTTGAGCAGTCAGTTTTTGCATCTGTACGAGCAGCCAGATAAATTGAAACAGACCATCATAGAGAGCTGGGATAAAGATGTGGCGGGGCATATAGAGAAGGGTGAGAGTCATCTGCTTGAAGGAGACCTGAAGGCATTTGTCGAAGCATTTGACTATACCCGATTCAAAACTTACTCTTCGGACAAGTTTCTTAAAACGCTGGTGAATTCAGAACAAAGGTTCGTGTATTTTCAGTATTTTGGATTTAGAAAAGAGCATCTGAAGCGAATAAAGAAGGATACCCCCGCAACAGTTGATGACTATGAAAAGACATACATACAGCATTTGATGGATGCCTATAATGATGTAAAGGGCGTGGAAAAAGTAGATACGGTGAATGTAGCGTGTACAACGTTTGGTCCGCATTTTGGCCGGTCGAGGGATGAATTCTGGCTTGCAGAGTCGGTCAAGAAGATGGGAGAAGAGAACTGTCCCGGTGATGAAGATGAGTTTGAGGAGTTGAAGGACGATGTGGAAGGCCATGTGGCTGACACATACGAGGAGGAATACAAAGATGCATACGAGCGGGTGAAGGCGGTGACAAAAGCCTCTTCCTCTATGCCTAAGAAAGACCGGATAATCAGTGGTGAACTGGGGTCACGGGAACTGAAAGGTGTATGTTTTCAACTGTCGAATGAAAATAGGCTGATATGGAAGAAAGAAGGAAAATCCTGAATGGGAACCTTGAAGTAGCATTGAGACTGCTGGCCATACTGACAACCTGCAAAACGGCTATGACCGTAGAGCGGTTGTCGGTGTATTCCTATTTCACGCTGTATCTGTCAGACTATAAGTCAGACGAAGATAGTATGCATCCACAGATACCCTATAGAAACTCATCGTTTATCAACAGTAATGAAGTTGTGATGCTGGCATTGGAAATGCTTCTGACGAAGGGGCTTGTGGAGAGTGACGTGACAAAGGCTTCGCTGAAGTTCAAATCGACAGAGTTGGGCGTAGTATTGTATGAGCAAATCGACGGGGAATATAAAAAGAAGCTGGTGGCAAGCATAGAAGAAACGCACCGACTGATGAAAGGGAAAAGCGACCGCTATCTGAATAACTATATATATAACAATCTGGCAAAGTGGGGCAGTGAGTTTGAATACGAGTCGGTATTAAAGGAAATCGGATATGAAGACTAAAGGTTTCTATATCAAATCGGTTATATCCACAGGCGAAGGTGTGAAAACGGCACGTGTGGACTTCAAGGAAGGTTGCAACCTGCTGTTTGGCCCGTCGGATTCTGGAAAGTCAACTGTTTTCTCGGTCATAGAATTCATGTTAGGGAAATTTGTTGACAAGAGCAATAAGGTGCCAAAGCCTGTTACTGAAGGACGCGGTTACGATACCTACTATATGGAAATCGTGACCGTGGAGGACAATGCCGTGCACACATTCAGGAGAAAGGAAAAGGATAACAATGTTCTTGTAAAAGATTGTGTGTATGAGCAATTCGATACCTGTGGTCAGCAGGGACAGTGGTATCCGATAAGAAATAAGACGAAGAAAACACTGTCGGCATACCTGATGGAACTCAATGGGTTTGATGATGGGCTTGAAGTGAAGAGCAGCACTACAAACAAGACCAGGCTGACCTACTCATTGATAAGACATCTAGTGTTAGCAGACGAGAACAGAATCATATCGGAGAACCCGATATTCAATCCGACTGGTCAGCGGACAGACAACCAAAAGGAGAAGAGCCTGATTTACTATCTGACGACGGGTGATGATGATAGCGGGTTTGAAGAACAAGAGAAAGACGAGATAAGGAAGTCAAGATACAAAGGCATGATTTCGCTGACAGAGGAAGAAATAAAACTTGTGAAAGGGCGTATAGAAAAGCTGGGCGATGTGAGTTATGCAGACTTTAATGACGACAGTGCGGTGAAAGCCCTTGAAACGAGGCTGAAAGAGGAGGAAGAGAAACTCAATAAACTATACGAAGAACGTAAGGGACAGGAAGAGGCTTTGCGAAAGTTAGAGTCGCGACGGCTTTTCAATGCGGAATTTGTGAAACGCATGGAAATGCTCCAGAAACACTATGAGACCGACCTGGGGAGATACGAGTATCTGTTTGAGGGAGCCAGTCTGTTTGAAATACTTCCGAATGACAAGGAGTGTCCTATCTGCCATTCACGTATAGCGAATAAGAGTGCTATTGATACGAGTTATCTTGCCGCCATACAAGGCGAGTTTGATAAGCTGAAGGCAAAGATAGCAGATGTGCGTGAGGTGGTGGCAAAGAAGAACCAGACGATAGGCACAATGATTCAAAAGATAGAAAAGACGCAGGCTGCTATCGGAGTGACGGATGAAAAGATAAAGATGTTTGCCACGCAAATGGCGGGTGTTAAGGAGACGTTGAGACAATATCAGAAGAATATTGAGAAGAAAGCAGAGTCGAATTATCTGGCATCGGAATTGAGCAGATTGCTTAAGAAACTGGATAAGCTGAATAAGGAACAGACACAGAAACCCGCAGTTGAGCCATATATCAGACAGACGGATATCAAGGAGGATTTCTGTAGTGATCTGAAAGAAAAACTGGTGGCTTGGAACTTGTTAAGAGACAACGACCCCGTGGTTTTTGATGAGAACGGATTTGACTTTATCTTAGGAGCTAAGGACAGACTCAGTTGTGGTAAGGGGTCACGGGGCGTGACCTGTTCTGCGATATTGATGACGCTGGTGGAATATTGTCATAAGAAAGACATTCCGTTCAGTAACTTCTTGGTGATAGACTCTCCAATCACAGCCCATTATGACGGTGAGGATATGGAGGTGGATGAAACCACACAAACAAAGTTCTTTAAGTATTGTAATGATACGGCTTTTGACTATCAGTTGATACTGATAGACAATAAGGCGCCCGATGAAGAGAGGCGTGGTGAATTGTCGAATATACATTACATTCAGTTTACGAAGGAGAAAGGTTTTTATCTAGGGAAGGAATGAGTTGTCAAGTAAAACGTGGATGGATGCCTTATTGAAAGAGGATACGATATGACAATAGAAGATATACAGAAATCGACGGAGTTTCAGACTCTGATTGCTGAATGTACGGCATACGACTATAAGGAATCTCTGGAGGAGAAGAAACCGAAGAGTTGGCTGAAGAGCGTGAGCGCTTTTGCAAACACCATGGGCGGTTCACTGTTCTTCGGAATAGACAATGATGGCAACGTTAAGGGGCTGGAGGATATTCAGCACGTGACAGAAACCATCAGCATGAAGATTCGTGATTATATGGATCCGCTGCCGGACGTGGAGATGATTCCACTGGAACAGGAGGGAAAGCATGTTCTCCAGCTGAAGGTGAAGGAGGGGCTCTATACGCCGTATTATTATGTGGGTGACGGTCAGCGTGTGGCCTTTGTGAGGAATGGTGACGAGAGCCTGCCGGCAACTGGAGAGCAGATGGTGAGACTGGTGCTGAAAGGTACGAACAGAACGTATGACTCATTGCGTACGGATAAAAGGGTGGATGATTATTCGTTTGCTATCCTGGCAAATACCTTCAAGGAACGTGTTCAGCAGGATTGGGACAAAAAGTATCTGCTGTCGTTCGGGCTGGTGACGGATGATGGCTATCTGACCAATGCGGGTGCACTGTTTTCTGATGACTGCTGGTTGAGTCAGTCGCGACTTTATTGTACGCGTTGGGATGGCTTAGAGAAGAATGACGCTATTGACGATGCTGAGTTCAAGGGTAATATCCTTTTGCTGCTTCGTGAGGCGATGGCATTTGTGAAGGCTACAACACGTAAGGGATGGGAGAAGCTGCCCAACGGCAGGAAGAACAAGCCTGAGTATGCAGAGAGAGCCGTGCTGGAGGCTATGGTGAATCATTTCATCCACAGGGATTATACGGTGATGGGTGGTGAGGTGCATCTGGACATCTATGATGACAGGATTGCCGTGACGTCGCCGGGCGGTATGTATAGTGGTCAAATAGTGCAGGACATTCCCCTTGAAGATGTGTCGTCGAACAGACGAAACCCTGTGCTGGCAGACGTGATGGCGCAATTGGACTATATGGAGAAGCGTGGCAGTGGACTGAAGCGTATCTGTAATGAGACCAAAATGCTAGAGTCATATAAAGATGATAGGAAGCCTGTGTTTAAATCTTCACCATATCAGTTTATGACCATTATTTATTCGACACAGTATAAACGTGGCGGATTAAATGGCGGATTAAATGGCGGATTAAATGGCGGATTAAATGGCGGATTAAATGAAAGCCAAAAGATGACGCTGGAATTTATTCGACAACATGAAGGATGTCAGGTTAAGCAAATATCTTCAGAACTTAATGTGCCAGTTGACACCATAGATAAGCATATAAGTGTATTGGTAAATTATAGCATGATAGAACGCCGTGGAAGCAAGAAGACAGGTGGATATTATGTTAAGAAGGATCTCTAATCTATTATCTATAATCTCTCATCTATTATCTCTAATCTATTATCTATTCATACTGATTTTTTCTTTTGTACTTCTCACACAGTGACAGGAGGGTTTGAAACATTGAAAGCCGAGGGGCTGAAAGCTCCCCGGCATTCATTAGTTTGCGTCCGCGTTTCAGGAAGTGTACCATCAGTTTCTCCTCCGGAACATACTTTGATGGGTTACGGTGATTAGTTTCAATAAACCTCATCACCTCATTATACCTCTGCAACCATCTCTCTTCCTGCGTCATTTTCTGTTCATTACTTTATCCGGTCCTCAAGGCGCTGCTTAACTACTTCCCAGTCCACAATCTGCCACAGGGCAGCAAGGTGGTCAGGACGGCGGTTCTGGTAGTCCAGGTAGTAGGCGTGTTCCCACACGTCAAAGGTCAGCAACGGCGTCAGGCCCTTCTGCACCGGGTTGGCGGCATTGGCCTCTTGCGTAATCACCAACTTTCCGTCCTTATCGGCAGACAGCCATACCCAGCCGGAACCGAATAGTGTAGCCCCGGCTTTCTGAAAGGCTTCCTTAAAGGCATCGAATGAGCCGAAGTCACGCTCTATAGCTTCAGCAAGTTTGCCTGTGGGCTTATTATCGGCCTGAGGGGCTTTAAACTGACCGAAGTACAGTTCATGATTCAGTATCTGGCCCGCATTATTGAGGATGCCGCCCGTAGCCTTGCGGACAATCTCTTTCAGCGGCGTCTCCTCAAACCCGCTGCCGGGTAACAGGCCGTTCAGATTACTCACATAAGAGGCCAAGTGCTTTCCATGATGAAAAGCAATCGTCTCCTTACTTATCACTGGCTCCAGCGCCTCTGGCGCGTATGGTAGCGTCATTAATTCGTATTTCATGATCTTATTAGCGGTTAATAAAAAGCCGATTTTTCAGCTCACCAGTAAATACCTGTGTCATACATGCTGCTTCATTTAAAAGAAAACCTCTAAAAACCCTTCCGTTCAGTCTGAGACTTTGTCTCTGATGTCGTATCTGTGTCCTTTTCCTTGTATGCAAGCATCCAGATAAAAGCACCCAGACACACCATCAATCTCTGCGAGATTCAGCCTGAACAGAAGAAAAACCTTGAAAATAAATTCAACGTCAACGTTAACAGCCTCACCCCGGCCCTCTCCAAAGGAGAGGGAGTATAGTTGAGCAGTTAGCGAGTTCACGACCCATTTTTTCATTCTTTCATTTTTTCATTCTTATTTTAGTTCCCGTTGAGCGATTAGCGATTATCGAGGTTTTTCTTGACTGTGCCGATGAGCCGGAGGCTGACTATGTGTGTAAGGCAAATGAATGGTTAAGCTGGCTTAAACAGGCTTTTGACTAATACATATAGTCCAATGCTCGCAGAGCATACGGCACAGACAAGGGTTTTCTTTGTTTTCTTTGAAATTATTACCACAGGGTTATGCGTGTGAGCCGATTTTTCTCTCTACTCTTGACTCTTGACCCAAAAGCCCCCTCCCTCGGGAGGGATGGGGAGGGGTCTTTAGTAATTCTCTGCCTTAATCTGGAAGTAGCTTTGGGGATGATCACATACGGGGCATACTTCAGGAGCCTTCTTGCCGATAACGATATGACCGCAGTTGGCACATTGCCATATTACGTCTCCGTCACGGGAGAAGACAATGGCATCCTGGATATTCTTCAGCAGCTTGCGGTAACGCTCCTCATGGTGCTTCTCAATGGCACCTACCTGCTCAAACTTCTCGGCAATCTCATCGAAACCTTCTTCACGGGCCTCCTTGGCCATGCGGGCATACATATCCGTCCATTCAAAGTTCTCGCCATTGGCAGCATCGGCCAGGTTGGTTACTGTATCACTTACACTGCCGCCATTCAGGTACTTATACCACATCTTGGCATGTTCCTTCTCGTTGGCAGCCGTTTCCTCAAAGATTGAGGCAATCTGAACGTATCCGTCCTTCTTGGCCTTGGATGCGAAGTAAGTGTACTTGTTGCGTGCCATGCTTTCACCTGCAAAAGCCTCCTTGAGGTTCTGCTCAGTCTTGGTTCCCTTCAGTTCCTTCATAACAGTTAATTATATTTTCGTTATACAATATTTTAATACTTTCAGATGCAAAAATACGAAAAAAGGAGAAAATCATGCAAGCATTTTTCTCCTTTTTTTAATTCAGAATGTTCTTTCCATGTTATTTACATCGAAAATTGCTATTAGGTGAATATATTCCGGAACCTTCATAACCTTTTTGTAGAACTAATACTAGGTGGTTTGATGAAATATTCGGGAATTCCTGATTGAGTATCTAGGGAATTTTATATCTTTGCATTCTGAAAATAATTTTGATATGGGAAAAGTTGCATTAATTACAGGTATTACAGGTCAGGACGGCAGTTTCCTGGCTGAGTTCCTGATAGAGAAAGGGTATGAGGTGCATGGTGTCCTGCGCCGCAGCAGTTCGTTTAATACAGGGCGTATAGAGCATCTGTATCTGGACGAGTGGGTGAGGGACATGAAGAAGAAGCGTCTTATCGAACTCCATTGGGGCGATATGACTGACAGCAGTTCACTTATCCGTATTATCAGTGAAACCAAACCGGACGAGATATATAACCTTGCGGCACAGAGCCATGTGAAGGTGTCCTTTGATGTGCCGGAGTTTACGGCCGAAGCTGATGCCGTGGGCGTGCTGAGATTATTGGAGGCTGTCCGCATTGTGGGTCTGGCAGACAAATGCCGTATCTATCAGGCTTCAACATCGGAGCTCTTCGGTCTGGTGCAGGAAGTTCCGCAGAAGGAGACTACACCGTTCTATCCCCGCAGCCCTTATGGCGTGGCCAAGCAATATGGCTTCTGGATAGTGAAGAACTATCGCGAGAGTTACGGCATGTACTGCTGCAACGGTATTCTGTTCAATCATGAGAGTGAACGGCGCGGTGAGACCTTTGTCACCCGTAAGATTACGTTGGCAGCAGCCCGCATTGCCCAGGGCTTTCAGGACAAACTGTACCTGGGTAACCTGAACTCTCTGCGTGACTGGGGGTATGCCAAGGATTATGTGGAGTGCATGTGGCTCATCCTTCAGCAGGATAAGCCCGATGATTTTGTCATCGCTACCGGTGAGTACCATTCTGTCCGTGAGTTCTGTACCCTGGCCTTCCGGGAAGTAGGCATCGAGCTGGAATGGCAGGGAGAAGGTGTCAGTGAGAAGGGAATCATTAAGCGTATAGACCCTGAACTGTCAGCAGCCAACTCTCAGCTTTCAGCCGGAGACATCCTGGTTGAGGTGGATCCGCGGTATTTCCGTCCGGCCGAAGTGGATCAGCTGTTAGGTGACCCCACAAAGGCCAAGACACAACTTGGCTGGAATCCCCAGAAGACCGCTTTCGAGGATCTGGTACGTATCATGGTGCGCCATGATATGAGGAAAGTGAGAAAACTGTACCTTAGAGAACAAATTGAGGATTAAATGGAAAAGGACTCGAAGATATATGTGGCCGGACACAGGGGAATGGTAGGTTCGGCCATCGTCAGGGAACTGCAACGGCAAGGTTACACCAATATTATAACCAGAACGCATAAGGAGCTGGACCTGACACGGCAGGATGCTGTGGAGGCTTTCTTTGCCGAGGAGAAACCGGAATATGTGTTCCTGGCTGCTGCGAAGGTGGGTGGCATTGTGGCCAACCAGAGCGCATTGGCGGACTTTATGTATGAGAACATGATTCTGGAGATGAACGTGATTCATGCGGCATGGAAGAATGGTTGCAGGAAACTGGAGTTTCTGGGCTCTTCCTGTATTTATCCCCGTATGGCCCCGCAGCCTATGCCTGAGAGTTGCCTGCTGACCAGTGAATTGGAAAAAACCAACGAGGCTTATGCTCTGGCTAAGATCAGCGGACTGAAGTACTGTGAGTTTCTTAACAGGCAATACGGCACTGACTATATCTCTGTGATGCCTACCAATCTGTATGGACCTAACGATAACTATCACCCGGAGCACAGTCATGTGCTGCCTGCCCTTATCCGCAGGTTCCATGAGGCGAAGGTGGAAGGTAAGGAGTCTGTTACCTGCTGGGGTGACGGTTCACCGCTGAGAGAGTTCCTGTATGTGGATGACCTGGCCAACCTGTGTGTGTTCCTGATGAACAACTACAGCGGCAATGAAACCGTGAATGCGGGTACTGGCAAGGAACTGACTATTAAGGCCCTGACAGAACTGGTAGCCAAGGTGGTAGGCTATGAGGGAGAAATCCTGTGGGACACCACCCGTCCCAACGGCACCCCCCGCAAGCTCCTAGACGTGAGCAAAGCCACCCAGTTGGGCTGGACCTACAAGACCGAACTTGAAGACGGCATCCGTCTCGCTTACGAGGACTTCCTCAATAACCCCATGCGTGCCGAACGCTAGTCTTGAATCTTGAAACTTGGAACTTGAAACCTTTCACGCAGTGAAACCAAAGAGAGTCTTTGTAAGCGGTTGTTACGACTTGCTGCACAGCGGTCATGTGGAGTTTTTCCGTCAGGCTGCTGAGTATGGTGACTTGTATGTAGGCATAGGGTCGGACAGTACCATTGAAGGGTACAAACACCATAAGACTATCTATAGCGAGCAGGAGCGCCTGTTCATGGTGAAGAGCATCCGGTATGTGAAGGATGCGTACATCAATGCGGGCAGCGGTATTCTGGATTTCCTGCCTACGCTGGATATTGTGAAACCCGACATCCTTGTTGTGAACGAGGATGGAGGAAATGACGATAAGCGCAGGATCTGCGAGGAAAGAGGCATCCGGTACGTAGTGCTTCAGCGTGTCCCCCAGGAGGGCCTGACCGCACGTAGCAGCACAGACCTTAAAAAGACTGAAAGCAGAATCCCAACCAGACTGGACCTTGCCGGAACGTGGATTGACCAGCCGTATGTCTCATGCTTTGCTCCCGGCTGGGCGATCACCATCTCGTTGGAGCCTACGTTTGAGATCAGGGAGCGTTGCGGTCTGAGTACCAGCACACGCAACATGATCAGGAAGATATGGCCTTATCAGCTGCCCAACATGAATCCCGAGATGCTGGCTAAACTTGTGTTCTGCTTTGAGAATGACCCTGAGCGCAGCGACGGTATTATCAGCGGGGCTCAGGATTCAATCGGAATCTGCATCCCCGGCCTTTGCCGCCATTACTATAATAACCGCTTTTGGCCTGAAAGGATTGAGACCTGTTATGATGAAAGTATCCTCAGCTGGCTGGAGCAACATCTGGTACTGATTCCTATGGAACCCAGAAAGCCAGGTTGTTCAGTGGTAGAAGGCAAAGACATTACCGAACCTAAGGTAAGGGCTCTTGCGAAAGCTGCCGACGATTGCTGGGACGCTATTATGGCCCGTGATCTTCAGGCCTTTGCGAAAGCCTATGCTGACAGCTTCAGTGCCCAGACGGCTATGTTCCCGGGGATGGTATGTCCTAGTTTCAAGTTTGCCACTTCGTTCTCGCTATTGGCTCGCGACCCCTTCGGCGTTCAAGTTTCTGGTTCGACAGGCTCACCAACCGTGGTAAGGACAGGCTCAGGGACCGATCATACGATTGCAGAGTTTATCGAAGCATACCGAGATAAGGTTTTAGCTTACAAAATGCCAGGAGCTGGAGGCGGCGGATACCTTGCGTGTGTGGTGAGCGATAGCGAACAATTTGCCAAAGATAACAAAGAAGCAATTAGACTCACAATAAGAAGATCCGGCATGTAACCCCTACGGTCCCCGAGCTTGTCGATGGGCTGCTATTTCGATGGAATAAACAACTGAAAATGAATAGTTTATACTCATATACATATATACTAGAATGTGCTAACGGACAATATTATGTTGGTAGCACAACAGACTTGGAACGTAGACTTCAAGAACATCAAGCTGGACTTGGAGCTCGTTTTACAAAGAAACATTTACCTGTGAGGTTGGTTTACTGTGAGGAGTACCAGTCTGTAGAACAAGCCTTCTATCGCGAGAGACAACTACATGGATGGTCTAGAGCAAAGAAAGAGGCTTTAATAAAAGGAGAATTTGAAAGATTACCAGAATTAAGTGCTTCGAGAACCTCAGCAACCGATTCTTCTAAGAAAAATGTCCCTTCGACAAGCTCAGGGACCGTTACGGTTGGTGAGCCTGTCCTTTCCACGGTTGGTGAGCCTGTCCTTTCCACGGTTGGTGAGCCTGTCGAACCAGAAACTTGAAACTAATCTGATGAAAACCGTAGAAAGAAAACATTTTATACCGTTTGTTCTTGTAACCTCCTTGTTCGCCCTGTGGGGACTGGCCAATAACATGACGGACACCCTGCTCGCCGCTTTCCGCAAGATTATGCAGATGAGCGATACGCAGACAAGTTTCATCCAAATGGCTTTCTATGGAGCGTACTTTTGCCTGGCACTGCCCGCGGCACTGTTCATCAGGCGCTTCAGTTACAAGAGCGGCCTGATTCTTGGCTTGTGCCTTTATGCCGGAGGTGCTCTGCTATTCTGGCCCGCTGCTCATGTGGAGAGCTATACGTTCTACCTGATTGCCATCTACATACTGGCGTCCGGCTGCTCGGTACTGGAAACGGCGGCTAATCCGTTTATCATGTCTATGGGTCCTGCTGAGACGGCTACCAGGCGCTTGAATATCGCACAGAGTTTCAATCCTATAGGCAGTATTATGGGAATTCTGGTGAGCAAATATTTCATTCTGCAGGATATTTCGCTATATAGTATCAGCGGCACTTATGCGGCTGTGGGGCTGGTACTGCTGGGGATAATGGTGATTTCCGCTTTTGCCATAAAAGTTGATAGTGGAAAGTTTAAAGTTAATAGTCAGTCGGAAGTTGATAGTGGAAAGTCTCTAAACTCTAAACTCTCAACTCTAAACTCTGTACGAAGATTGTTCCACAACCGAGTATACGCCTGGGGCGTGATAGCCCAGTTCTTCTATGTAGGTGCCCAGATCTGTATCTGGAGTTTCACCATCCGTCTGGTGATGAAGGAACTGAACTGCGTGGAGGCGTACGCAGCTACGTTTTACCTGATTTCGATTATCGGATTCTGTATCTCGAGGTTCGTTTACACCTGGCTGATGAAGTACATAGCTCCTGCCAGACTGTTGGCAACAGGTGCATTGCTTAGTACAATATGCGCCCTGATGGTGGTACTCCTTAACGGCATAGCAGCAGTAGCAGCCCTGGTAATGGTAAGTGTCTTTATGAGCCTGATGTTCCCCACCATATACGGCATAGCACTGGGCAGTCTGGCAACCAGCGAAACCGACATGGCAGACACGGATACCAAGATCGGGGCCAGCGGCCTCATTATGGCCATACTGGGCGGAGCACTCCTGCCTCCTCTGCAGGGTATGGTGAGTGATACTACAGAGAGCATCAATGTCTCGTACCTCGTGCCCATGGTCTGCTTCCTGGTAGTCATGTGCTATGCTTTATTCGTACCGAATAATAATAATGTGAAATAAAATATTGATAATTTACTATGGTAATAGATAAGGAATTGTTTGACAGGCTTACACAACAGGCGAAGGAGAGCCCGAGGCTGAGAATGAATTATGATTTGCGCAATTCGGATGCGGATCAGTCACAGCGTATGTTGAACGCGATTGAACCGGGAAGTCCGTTACCTATTCACCGGCATAAGAATACGTCCGAGACGGTGGTATGCCTGCGCGGTCATCTGGTGGAATACCTGTACGGATATACGAGGACATTGGAGGACGGAACGCCTGATCCGGATAGCTTCGGAGTTGTTGAGACGGTTGATATGGTGCCGGGTGGGGTAGTGCTGAACATCCCTGCCGGTCAATGGCATACTGTCAAGTCATTAGAGTCCGGTACGGTTCTGATAGAAATGAAGAATGGGGCGTACGAGCCTATCTCGGAGGACGATATCCTGAAGATGTAAGATGTCTGATGGAAGATGTAAGAAGTATGAGGGCTGAAGTAAACTTTGGTTCATGGTTCATGGTTCATGGTTCATGGTTCATGGTTCACGATTCATGGTTCGGATTAAACTGTAAACGGTAAACCGTAAACTGTAAACCGTAAACTGTAAACTATCAACTGTCAACTTTCCAGACTACAGACTCTTGACTCTTGACTACTAGCCCTTAGAACCTTTAGAACTTTGGAACTTCTAAAACCCCTATAAACAATGGGATAATATCAGATTGATAATAGGATGGGGATTATCTGTTTCTGTTAAAGGGTGAAAGTTCACGGAGTGAATAGCTGTGTTCTTTGGCATTGGACGTTAAGAGCTTGTTCTTATAAGTCCAATGATAAAGGACATGGCTAAGAGGGTACAAAGTAGCCTCTCACCCTTTAACAGAAACTACTCCGTGATATCCGTGATATCCGTGTGAGATTATTTATAAGATTATTCACAAGATCTCTTGCCCGATAGGGCATAGGAGTAAAGAAACAACCTTTAACCACAAAGGAAGAGGGGATGCAGTTATACTGCACCCTTCTTCACCAGGTATTCGGCAATCTGGACGGCATTGAGGGCCGCGCCCTTCTTGATCTGGTCAGATACCAGCCAGAAGGTGATGCCGTTGGGGGTGGCCAGATCCTTGCGGATACGGCCTACATATACATCGTCACAATTCTCATGGAAGAGTGGCATGGGATAAACCTTGTTCTGGGGATCATCCTCGAGCTGCAGGCCGTTACCGTTGCGGACAGCCTCCTTGAACTCCTCTACGCTAACGGGACGCTCAGTCTCTGCCCAGATACTCTCGCTATGGCAGCGGAGTGAGGGAACACGTACGCACATGGCTGAGCAGTCAGCATCGGTGTGCATGATTTTCTTGGTCTCGTTATACATCTTCATCTCCTCCTTGGTGTAACCGTTATCAGTGAAGACGTCAATCTGGGGGATGACATTGAAGGCGAGCTGATAGGCGAACTTCTCAACTGTGGGCTTCTCGCCGGCCAGCACCTGACGGTACTGCTCGTACAGTTCGGCCATGGCGGCGGCACCGGCACCGCTGGCAGCCTGATAGCTGGCAACATGGATGCGCTTGATATGGCTGATGTTCTCCAACGCCTGCAGGGCTACCACCATCATGATGGTAGTACAGTTGGGGTTGGCGATGATATTGCGGGGACGGTTCAGGGCGTCCTCGGCATTACACTCGGGTACTACCAGGGGCACATCCTCGTCCATACGGAAGGCACTGCTGTTGTCAATCATTACAGCGCCGTGTTTGGTGATGGTATCGGCAAACTCCTTACTGGTGCCGCCACCGGCACTGGTAAAGGCTATGTCCACCCCCTTGAAGTCATCGTTGTGCTGTAAGAGCTTCACTTCGATTTCCTTACCGCGGAAGGTGTATTTAGTTCCGGCACTACGCTGGCTGCCGAAGAGCAGCAGCTCATCAATGGGGAAATTTCTCTCGTCCAATACTCTCAGGAATTCCTGACCTACGGCACCACTGGCACCAACAATTGCAACTTTCATATATAAACAGAATTTTATTCTATCCCAAAAATCCGGTGCAAAATTACACATTTTCTCTTAATTCCCGTACATTTATCACACTATTTCCATTAAAAATGCGTAACTTTGCAACGTCCAACATGAAAAATCATGCTGAAAGATGATGCAAATATTACATTCGATACCTGTAACTACTGCCCTGGTCACTGATCCCACGTGGATATTCAGTGTCGTGCTTTGCATCATCCTGCTTTCCCCTCTGTTGCTGAGCAGACTGCGTATCCCCCACGTTATCGGCCTTATCCTGGCCGGTGTGCTGGTGGGTAAGTACGGGCTGAACATACTGGACAGGGACAGCTCCTTTGAGCTGTTCGGACAGGTGGGTATCTACTACATCATGTTCCTGGCCGGACTGGAACTGGATATGGGCAGCGTACAGCAATACGGACGTGACGGTATCAAGTTCGGTATTGCCACCTTTCTGATTCCCTTCTTCTTAGGACTCGCTACCAGCTACTATCTGTTAGGATTCAGTATTTTCACCAGTGTCCTGATGGCCTGTATCTACAGCAGCCATACGCTGGTAACCTATCCTACGGTAGGCCGATACGGTCTGGGCCGCCACCGTGTTGTGGTGAAGAGCGTGGTAGCTACAGCCTTTGCCCTGCTGGTGAGCCTGCTGGTGCTGGCCTTTGTCATCGGCAGCCTGAAGCCGGATACCTCGGCATTTACCTGGGCAGTCTTCGGGCTGAAGTGTGCTGTGTATGTGGCTTTTGTGCTCTTCTGTTTTCCGCGACTGGGCCGATGGTTCCTGCGCCGTTACAGTGACAGTGTGATGCAGTACATCTTTGTGCTGGCCCTGGTTTTCCTGAGTGCCTCCCTGGCCAAGATGGTTGGGCTGGAGGGGCTGTTAGGCGCTTTCCTGGCCGGACTGGTGGTGAACCGTCTGATTCCGAAGACCAGTCCGCTGATGTCACGCCTGGAGTTTGTGGGCAATGCCATCTTTATCCCCTACTTCCTGATAGGAGTGGGTATGCTGATTGATGTCCGCATTATGCTGGGTGACCTTAACACCCTATGGATTATACTGGTGATGGTGGTTACGGGAGCTGTGTCCAAACTGATAGCCTCGGCCGTTACGGCCTGGCTGAGCGGTGAGGACCGTAACGCCATGTGGCTGATGTTCGGACTTACCAATGCCCATGCGGCCGGTGCCCTGGCCATTGTGATGATAGGTACCAGTCCCGAGGTGAACCTGATGAACGATCAGGTATTGAACGGAACCGTGATGCTGATTCTGTTCAGCTGTATTATCAGCGGATTTGCCACCAACAAGGGTGCCCGCCAGTTGGCCCTGAGCGATGCCACGCTGGAGGACAACCGCGGTTCCTATCACGGAAAGTGCCTTATCACCTACAGTCAGCATGTGAATGTGGATGTGATGACCCAACTGGCCATCCTGATCCGCAACCCCTATATCCCTGATTCCCTGATGGGCCTGTGCGTATCCTATGACGGGCAGGAGAAGGAAAACAGCAACGAAGTGGGTAACTACCGTATGGGCAAGGAGATGCTGGAACGTGCCCAGGAGATTGCCGCCGCTGCCGATGTGCCTATGGCCACGCTGAACCGCATGAGCACCAATATCGCGGGCGGTATCCTGCGTACCATGAAGGAGTATGACTGCGGCGAGGTGGTGATGTGCCTGGCCGACCGTACCACCGGTATGCTGAAGTCTTCATTGGGACCTATCATCGATGATGTTGTCGGGGGATCCCATCGTGAGGTGATGATTGTGCGCAGCATTGTTCCCCCGGGCACCATCCGCCGGATTCTGATAGCCGTTCCCCAAAAGGCCGAATACGAGGTGGGATTCTACAAATGGCTGGAACACATCTGCCGTATAGGCGAGCAACTGGACTGCCACCTGGAGTTCCATGCCTTTGCCGATACCTTACCTTATATAAAGGGTTACATGCAGCAGAAGCACAGCAATGTGCGTACCCGCTATACCGAGATGAACCTCTGGACCCAGGTAATGAGTCTGCAGCACCAGACCGATGCCAACTGCATGCTGGTAGCGGTTACGGCCCGTCCGGGCTTTATCTCATACCAGCCCCAGTTTGACAATCTGCCCCTGCAGATACACCGGTACTTCGGTCATACGAGTGTCATGATTCTCTATCCCGATCAGTGGGGTGATCCGCTGGATACCGTATCTGTGTTTACGCCTAACGGTACGGCGGTTACCCGTCAGCACCGGACGTTGGGCAGCCTGATCCGCCGCCTTTTCCTGACTCAGAAGGCCAAAGTCCTGATGCTGGCTGTCCTAATGGCTCTGCCCTCCCTGGCTCAGCAGGCTGACTACAGCAAGATGTCATCCTACGTCCGCCGGGCAGTAATACAGCAGACGGCTGAACGGAGACGTGCGCCTTCCTTTCAGTACCGGGCACCCCTTATGAGTGCCATTGTACAGACTTCCTCCCCACAGGTGCTGCAGCAGTATGACTGTAAGATTCAGGCCCGGTGGGGTGACTTGTATATCGTTACCCTGCGTACCAACCGTCTGGCAGCCCTCTCCCGAGAGCCCCGTGTTCAGCGCATTGAGGCCGGTGAGCCTTGTGTAGCCTACATGGATACATCGCGCACCGTTGTCAAAGCCGATGTCCTGCACAGCGGCATGGTCGGTGATACCCGTTGGACGGGTAGGGGCGTAGTGATGGGCATTATGGATATCGGCTTTGACCTGACTCATCCCACCTTCTATTCCGCTGACGGGCAGCAATACCGTATCCGTTCCTTCTGGGACCAGCTGGACTATACCGGACAGGGCGATAACAAGGACAGCATGTATGTGGGATGTGAATACACTACCCAAGCTTCCCTTCTGCGTAAGGGCTGTGCCGCTGACGGAATGCAGCAGTTCCACGGAACGCACACCGCCAGTACGGCAGCCGGCAGCGGATATGACAGCCCGTACATTGGGGCC
>JAEEGL011664100.1_pt1 | contig 20972 bp, 17 predicted proteins | sample 9134231 | NCBI WGS metagenome assembly JAEEGL01 (sample SAMN16246548, study PRJNA631951) | gut metagenome | biome: gut microbiome; feature: rumen; material: fiber-attached | host: Bos | place: Iran: Karaj | collected 2018-10
GAAGATTACTCGCGGCATGTGCGTATTCATCCGTGAAGGGACGGCCGCGAAGAATCTTGACGAGCTGATGCCTGTCATCACGCTTGAGAACTCGCCGTTGCTGGCATTCTGTACAGATGACCGGAACCCGTTGGAAATACGTGAGAACGGACATATCGACTCGATGGTCGCAAGAGTCATCGCAGCAGGCGTTGATCCCTTGGTGGCGTACCGTGTGTCGTCCATGTCCGCCGCCGGCTGCCTTGGACTGGTGGACCGGGGGCTTATCGCGCCAGGCAAACGGGCTGACATCGTCGTGCTGGACGATTTGCGGGCATGCAAGGTAGCCGCAACGTTCACCAGAGGTAAGTTGTTCACGCCTAATTCGTTGATACAGGAAGACATTCCCGAAGCGTTTCTGCATACGGTCAATTGTCGCGAAGTGAAGGAGGAAGATTTTGCCGTTTCAAGCCATGGTTCGGACACGCCTGTCATCGGCGTGCATGACGGCAGCCTCATCACAGATTTCCTGCGGATGGATCCTGCGACGGATCCCGACGTGTTGCCGTTGGCCGTCTTGGAGCGTCACGGGAGGAATGGCAATATCGGAAGGGGCTTCGTCCATGGTTTCGGTATGAAGCACGGGGCGATCGCCTCCAGCGTGGGTCATGATTCGCACAACCTGTGCGTCGTGGGAACGAACGGCGTGGACATGGCGATGGCGGTGAATGCCTTGCGGCAATCGCAGGGCGGATTCTGTGTCGCAATCGACGGAAAAATCGCGGGATTGCTTCATCTGCCAGTTGCTGGGCTGATGTCGAACCAGTCGTTTGAAATTGTGGAGGCGCAGGTCATGGCGATTCGCCGGGTTCTGGAATTGACGGGTACGCATTTGCAAGAACCATTCATGACGTTGGCGTTTCTGCCGCTGCCAGTCATACCGTTTCTGAAATTGACGGATCGCGGACTGGTCGATGTGCAGAAGTTCATGATTATAAGCTGAAATCGAAATGAAAGGCTTATATTATCTTTTGAACAATAGAAACTTGAAATAGAGGCCTATAATAAAGATGATTTTCAATATAAAAAAAATAAAGCGCAGCCTTATAAAGTTTGCCCATGGCAATTCAGTAAAGAAACTATTTCTTTTAAGAGAGAAATATCATAATAGTAAAAATATCATAAAGTATTTTTATGCTTGGAGATATCATAAACTCTTAAATAAATATCATGCATCGATTCCATTATCGGTACAATTTGATGATGTTCCAATATTCCCTCATGGATTATATGGAATATTCATTTCAAGAGGGGCGAAAATAGGAAAGAATTGTGTTATTTTTCATCAAGTAACAATTGGTTCTAACACTTTAAAAGACTCTTTGTACTTTGGTGCACCTACGCTGGGTGATAATGTTTATATAGGTGCAGGGGCAAAAATTATAGGGAAGGTATTTATAGGTAATAATGTTAGAATTGGAGCAAATTGTTGTGTTGCCAGAGATGTTCCTGAAAATAATACCGTGATAACAGTCTCTAGATTAATTGCGCATGATGAACCTCGGGATAATACATATTGTGGATGGGGATAATAATATCAATATTAATGTAAAAAAACATTCTTTGAGAACAGAAAAATAACTGTAAAACATTATATCCTCTTCTGCTTTTTTAATCAATCATAAAAATAGATAGCCTTGAAATTAAATTATGAAATGGCTCAATTGCAGTCGCTTCTGTCCCCAAAAAATAGGATCAACTGGAAAAAGTTCAAGAAGACTCTAAATCGTGGAATTGTAATACAGTTAAAATAAGATGACATAACCTTGAATCTCAGTGAATGTTCCGGTTGGGCATAAAGCATGGCATGACTGCCAGGGCTAAAGGAACTGAGCCGGAATTTGTACTTGTTGCAAGATTTTCAATAATTCTATCGGGTATTCACCTTGCAATTTGCTCAAGGACCGTCATAGTATACTTTGAATATTCATGATCTCTTGTGGAGGCTAGGTTTCCATTAGGATGTCATGAGTCCGCATTTTTTTTAAACTTGTCGTTCAGTAATAGGATGACTGGGTAATTTTATGATATCATGGAGACAATGACATGCGTATAACTTGGGCGACACGCTCGTTTTTGGATTATAGAATAATCGTTTTCAAGACGTTGGCGGAGATGCCCGATGTGGAATTTACGCTTATAACTTCTGAAGAATTCACGCCGGAACGTGTCAGGCGGAAGTGCCAGGAGGCATTGGGAAACAGGATTGTGTTTTTGACAGGCGAGAAATGTTTTGGAACGCCGTATTCGCCGGAGCAGAGGGGCAATTCCGTCAAGCGTGTTTTTTGGCAGCCCGGGCTTTCGAGGAAAATACTTGAAACGAATCCGGATGTCGTCATCACGGACGCTTTCAATCACTGGACCCTTCCGGTCTATAATTTAAGACGGACGCACAATTTCAAGCATATCTTGTGTTATGAGCGTACGGCGCATACAGAGCGGAACGCGCCTTGGCTGAAACGGAAATTCATCCGTTTTGTCGGACGATGGGTGGATGCTGTCCACTATAATGGAAGTCTCTGCCATGATTTTCTAAGACAGCTGGGATATCCTGAATACAAATTGAAATTCGGGAACATGACGGTGGATGTACGGCAGCTTTCCGGTAAATGCAATGCCGTAGGTCTGGAAGAAAGGAAGGCATTGCGCGAAAAGCTTGGCATATCTTCGGAAGAATCGGTTTTCCTGTTTATAGGAAGGCTGATTCCGCTGAAAGGCCTTTTGGAATTTCTGCATGCATGGAAATCGTGGCGGGACAGCCAGGCTGGTCTTTCGGTGAAACTGCTTTTGGTCGGGGAGGGATTTCAGGAGGATGAGCTCAGGCGTTTCTGTTCCGAACAAGGGCTGGACAATGTAATTTTCGCAGGAGCATGCACTTATGACGAAATTCCAAAGTATTATGCCTTGTCAGATATTTTTGTCATTCCAACCCTTGACGACAACTGGAGTCTTGTCGTTCCTGAGGCAATGTCCTGTGGCAAGCCGATATTATGCTCTTGCTACAACGGCTGCTGGCCTGAAATGGTGCAGGAAGGAAAGAACGGGTGGGTTTTTGATACGCTGAATGAAAAAGACACAGTTGAATGTCTTTCGACAGCGTATGGAAAACGTGCCGAATGGAACCGGATGGGGGAATATTCCCGCCGTCTGGTTGATTTGTATTCTCCTGAGCAAATTGTATCGAGCATTTATCGTACATGCAAAGAAAAAAACACATCTCCGCAGATGCCGCTGATTCCGTCAATTATAGAAAAATGCAGGAAACTATTTGAATCTTGTCTCATGTACAAAGTGTATTGGGGAATTGTGGCACGTTACAGGAAGACAATGAAGATGAATGATGTCCCTAACAGGCGTGTGGAAGGGGAGCAAAAATATCTTGCGAAATGGAAACCGCTTTCCAGAAAAATTGCGACAGAAGAATACAGGCTTTTTAGCAGATATGCAGGAAAGGATGAAAACATTGTCCCTGAGGCTGTTTCACATAATGTCGTCGAGGCGATTCTGAATCCCGTGCAGTATCGTTCATTCTATTCTGACAAAAACATGTTTGACAAGTTACTTGAAGGCGTTATAATGCCTAAGACATATCTTCGGCGAGTACATGGAGTGTTTCGAGATGCCGAATATAGTTTTGTCCACGAAATGGATTTGGATTTGGAAGGTCGTCTGGGCGTTGCAGGACGTTGCGTCATCAAACCGGCGGTCGATTCTTCCTCTGGACAGAAAGTTACAATATTTGAAAAGCGGGATGACGGCTTTTGGGGGATGAACGGTGAATTAAAAGGGGAAAGAATGACCTTAAGCATGCTCAAACGATATTTTGGCGACGATTTCATTATTCAAGAATATCTTGAGCAATCGGATTATATGCGGCAGTTCTGTTCCACATCAGTCAATACAATCCGGCTTTGCGTTTATCGTTCAGTGAAAGACGAAAAAATTTGCATCCCTGCCATCATCATGCGGCTAGGATGTGAAGGCTCATTTGTTGACAACACCCATGCCGGTGGATATGCAGTATCAGTCGATCAAGCCGGATATCTTGGCAAATACGCGACGGATCAGTGGGGACAAAAAGTCACGGTTGTCAATGGAATTGATATATCAAAGACGGCCTTCCAAATCCCTGATTTTGAACGGGTATTGGAATTCTCCAGAAAAGTCGGGGAACGTCTTTATCATGCCCGTCTGGTAAATATCGACGTCATGATAGATAAAAATGAAAAGCCGGTGCTGATAGAATACAATCTTATTGGCATGGGCACATGGGTTTACCAGTTCAATTCGCAAGTGGCTTATGGCAAATATGCGGATGAAATCATCGACTATTGCGCCAGGCATCCTCAAGATGCCCGCCATGTGCTGATTGAATATTAGTCCATGTCATTCATGCTGCACGGCCTGAAGATCGTCTGAATGTACAAGTTCGGCAAGTTTCTGGCTTTAGGCTGCATCCGTCCTGAATAGTCAATAGGCAGTTGTCCAGACCATAGTCCATGAACAATTCCTGATATTTATAGTTTCAGCTTGTGGCCAGGCAGGGGACGCAAGAATTCAATGCCGAGGCGACACCATGATAGCGGGAGGAGATACAGTGGAAAAGATTGTTTTATGAAATCTAATCATGTAAGATATGGCTTGGTTTCAAATTATTGTCCAATCTTGTCCCTTATTCAAACTGTCCCATCAGTGATGTCTTGTTCTCGCAAGGTAATGATTTCAAGTCGCTGAGATAAGGAAACAATGATAATATTTTATCAATTATGCAAAAGTTTCCTACTGAAGCAGAGAAGAGATTCTATTCAATGGAAAGGACATCAGAGTTTTTTTGATAAATATTCAGTAGCGTTTTATAGACGGATTCTGCGGAGAAGCGCGCTGTGGCGTTTTCATGGCCTTTGAGTGCCAGTCGTCGGCAAGCGGTCTCGTCATTGTAAAGTTCTGCAATGGAAGAGATCAAAGCCTCAAGATTGTCGAAGGGGAAGAGTCGCCCGTCCGTGTCGTGGGTGATGATGGTGGAAGCGGCACCGAGGTCAGTGGCGATGACGGGGCGTTCTTGCATCATGGCGGTGACAATGACATTCGGGAAGCCTTCATAACAACGTGACGGGACGACGACGATTCGTGCGTCCAGATAGGCTTGGCGAAGGGCCTCGCCGCGCAGGAAGCCGAGCCATCTGACGTTTTTGGAGGAGTTTTTCGGCAAGTCCGGAAAGTTGTCATACGAACCGGCGACGACGAACGGGATATGCGGGAGGGCTTCAGCCGCCTTGAGAAAGTCGAAGATGCCTTTTTCGGCGGAGACGCGTCCAATATATGTCACTGGATTTCCTGCGGCCCAGTTTTTCGGCGGAGGTTCCATTTTGGGGGCGATACCTGGAAGAATGGCAAGCTTGTTTTCCGGAATGCCTTGACCAATAAATTTCCGCCGCTGGAATTCCGTTTGGACGATGAACGTATCGACATAGTCGAGAATCCGCCCTGTCACGCGCGCCGCTATGTTGCGGACTGTGTAGCCGAGGCTTTTCACATGGGATTCGAGGCAGTTCTTTTTGAAACAGTTCCATTCATGGCCGCCGAAACACTGTTCGCAAATTGCACCGCTGGCATCATAGCACAACCCATTGGGGCAGAAAAGACGGTAGTTCGGACAACGCATGACGACAGGGACGCCTAGCTTCTTGACAGTCGGAATGATGGAAGGGGAGAACAGCGGATATAGATTCTGGATCTGCACGATGTCCGGCTTGAAATCCAAGACTTTCTGGCGGACGGCCTTGACGGCGCATGGATTGTGGATGCCTGTGAAGAAACTTTTTATTTTGCCTGACATGGAATCGGATATTTCAGCGGACGAACGTTTTAATAGCTCCACTTCATGTCCATGTTCGGTCAGAAGTCGCATCAGGTTGATGACGGACTGCTCCTCTCCGCTCATTTTAGCATATTCATTGTGGATGAAAAGGATTTTCACGGTTGTTGAAAAAAACGCTCGGAAATTTTATTGGGATGTCCGATGGCTGTCGGGGCGTTCTGAAACTGCAAATGCGTCTTTTCAGGATTCGATTGGAAGTTTTATCCAGTCTCCCATGACGTCGTTGAATGCACGGGGCCGGATGCGTCCCAACCCACCTTCGTGGAAGAAGGTGAATTCACCGACATAGATTTTTTCATCTATGAGATAAAGATCAATCCTCACAAACGGAAGGCCGGCTGAAAGTCTGCCTGCGATTTCCAGCATTTGCGGAAGTGCCTTGGGGGCTGGAATGACATGCTTGGGGTCATTGGGATACATAATGAAGGCATTGATGAATTTCCAATCAGGCGTATATAGATTCCGGTGATGATTTGTAAAACGGTCGTAATCCACTTGGAGCATTTTGACCTCGCCGTTGAAGCAATAAAGCTTATAGTCTTTCAAATCGTTTTTTTCATTGTTGTCCGCCATCAACGGCTCGGCGATGAGTCTTGGCCTGACGTTCTTGTACGGTGTTTCCCGCCCAATCCAGTAGTAGTTCCGTTTCAGGGCGTTGGTCAGTTTTTTCCCTGCGGCAACTGGATCAAAAGCCTTCCTGTCTCTGCAAAACACAATGCTTCCGCTGTCATGCGTCGGTTTCAGCACGAACTGTTCAGGAAGTTTGCCGAAGTCTATTTCATCGAATCGGTCCCAAACACCCAACAGTGGAAATGTGTATCCTTCTCCCAGTTCCTTGCGGACGATATTGCGCATTTCATATTTATCGACCATTTGCGTATGAAGCGGAGTCTCGCTATGCAATTTCAGCCATTGAAGCTTTTCATTGAAATTCTTAAGATTTTCCGGATGTTTTAAGTCCAGCCATTTTCCGAATGTCAGAAAATATATTATTTTCACGTATAATTCATCTGACTTTATACAATGGGTAAGCTTCACTACCAGTAGTCTTAAGATACGTGGTATGATTACCAAAGCACAATAGGTCAAACGATTAGGAAGGGAAAAATAATCTTTCATATCCAAAAAAAGCTTAATCTTGTTTTTGTAGGTTTATTTGTGAGGCAAGAAATATTGTTACGATGCGCTGTCCTTCCGGATTAAGATGCTGTGAGTCCGCAAATAGTTCGTAACGGGTCTGGAAGGGGGCGTTGGCGTCGATAAGGGTAGTGTTTTTGTGTTTGGCTGCTGTCGATTTGATGTAGCCGATTACTTCTGTGTATTTTTCCTTTTCCAAGTCATTCATGAGATCGACATTGGGAAGATGCAGGAGGAAAAGGAGGATGTCCTGCGTTTCCAGAAAGTCCAGCGTTTCCTCGAATACTTTTTGCCTTGAGGGATCGAGTTGAATTTTCCAGTAATTTCCTTGTTCCATCCGTTTTTTGAAGGCATCGGGATTGAATCGTTTCAAGGAGCGGGTCTTCCAGTCGTGGCGATAGCCGCGGATGACCGCCCCGATGCGCGTATCATCATATCGTGAAAGTGGAATGAGTTTGTTTGTGTAGTAGTCTTTGGGTTTGGCGTATGCACGGACGTAACGGTCAACTGTAGGTGATTCGTCGATGAACGGATAGAAGAGAGCGTGTGAATTGACGGCTAGACCGCTGGAGAAAGAGCGCGGCCCGATGTCATAGAGGATGGCTTTGGGCTTATGGCCAGTCGATTCGATATAGTGGCGAATCATGACGAGACGGTCTGGAATGGATGTTCCGTTCATGCAGTATTTTGCGACTGTATGGCCGGACTGTTCCTCCAGCAGGTCACGGTCGATAGCCATCTCGGACATGGAATGGCCGATGACGAGGATTTCTGCCGGCTTTAGGCAGTAGTACTGTTTCAAACCATAGTTGAACAGCTTGAGACAGAGGATGTTGACGATGACGAAGACTAGAAGCCCGGCCAGGCATTTTTTGGCAAGCGATGTTTTTGTGGAGGTGGACACTGGAGGCTCAGAATTGGAGATAGATGAAAGATCTGGAGGAGACGGCGAGCAAGGCGATGAGGCAGGCGAGGAGGGCATAGCCCGGAATGCGGATGGCTTCCGGACAGCGTTCCCCCGTAAGACCGCGGAAGGTGGCGAAATCGACGCCGAACATGACGAATATAGCGATGACGTTCAGAAGGAACGTGATTTGCGACGCACCGAAGTTAGGGCGGCCCGGATGTGTTAGTATGCTGGTGATGATTTGGAAGGCGTGTTTGAATGTCGGGGCACGGAAGAAAATCCATGCTGTATTGACGATGGCGAATGTCACGATGCATTGCAGGACATTGACAAGCCGTGACTTGGATTCGTTCTTCTTCCCGAAGGCCAGGACGTGGGCGAGATTGAAGAGACCGTGAATGGCCCCCCAAAGGATGAATGTCCAGTTGGCTCCGTGCCACAGGCCGCTGAGGAGGAAGACGACAAGCTGATTGCGGATCCATTTGATTTTGCTTACGCGATTGCCTCCCAATGGAATGTAGAGGTAATCACGGAACCATGAGGTAAGGGAGATATGCCATCGTTTCCAGAAGTCGGGGATGGAAGAAGCGAAATATGGGAAATTGAAGTTGTTGCGCAATTCGATGCCGAAGAATTTGGCAGAACCACGGGCTATGTCGGAGTATCCGGAGAAGTCGGCGTAGATTTGGATTGAGAAGAATACGGAGGCGATGAGGAGTGTGCTTCTTGAAGATATTTCCGGTATTTCGTAGATTCTATTTACGTAGGATGCAAGCCTGTCAGCGACGACGATTTTTTGAAAAAGTCCCCAAATGACCAGCTGGATGCCGTCATAGATCTGCTGTATGGCGGGGCATCTCGCTGCTTGGAATTGCGGAAGAAGTTCGTCTGCCCGTCCTATCGGGCCGGCGGCAAGCTGCGGGAAGAAAGCCGCGAAAAGCGCAAAGCGTGGCAAGTTGTTTTCCGGCTGGATCTTGCCGCGCGAGACATCAATGACGTAGCCGAGTGACTGGAATGTGAAGAACGAAATACCGACTGGAAGAAGAAGATTCAGATGCGGGATTAGATAGGGCAGCTTCAGACTTTCGAAAAGAATGCGGAAGGAGTCGTTGAAGAAGTTGAAATATTTGAAGATCGCGAGCTCGAGAAGAGATAGTATGACGGCTAGAGCGGTTTTTCTGTATTTTGCGCAAAAGAAGCAGAGCAAGGTTTGTGCAAGCAGTAGGAATGCGAAACGCCAGTTGAAGGAGGCGTAGAAAGCGTAGCTAACCGCCAGCAGGAACCATCCCCTGCATTTTTGCGGCAAGCATGAATATGCCAATGCACTGGCAATCAAAAAGATGAAATAGTTAATTTCAGTGAACAGCACGTTGGAAGGTACTTGTTGATAAGAGGTTGAGAACTTTTATAACGGCAAGTGAGAAGCCAATTGCTACGGGGATGGCCAGAATCAAAAACAGCGGGAATAGTCTGGATGGATTGGAAAGGAATGCAAAAAGTCGCGCGAGAATCTGGATGGCGATCATTTGGTAGAGATATATTCCAAAACAGTTTTTGGAAATGAGTTCGACGGATGCGCGAAATGGACGGAGCAGGGGGGCGCAGATCCATGAAAGCGAGAGCATGAAGGGCAGGGCGAGAACACCGCTGGCAGGATAAAAGAGGCCTGGATGGAAAATGGAAAGATATAGGAAGGCGCAGGCAAGAATATAGGGGGGGAGGTGAGGAAGACGACGTAGAATATCGATGTTTTCCGCTGCGATGATGCCTAGCAGGAGAAAAATGAAGTGTCGTGAGAAAAGATGGATGGCGAAAAGGTTGCTTTTGACATGTAGCAACGAGAGGCCGATGGCGACGAGCAGAAACAGGATGATAGTCGGATTGTAGGTTCGTGAGATGAGCGGCGCGATCAGATAGAACTCGAAGAGGACGTAGATGAACCAGAGGAAAATGACATAGGAAGCAGTTGGCCGGTAGAAAAGGTTCAGTGCGGTGCGCAGGGCTTTTGCGGAAAAATGATGCTGTGTAAGAGGAACGAGCGATAGGATCAGCCCCAGAATGATGAATGGCACGGCGAATTTCCTGAATTTGTCTCCAATGAGGTGTAAATAATCCGAACAATGTTTCATGGGCTTTCTTGTATAGTGCATGAGAAAGCCGGATATGAAGAAGAACACCCCCATGTGGAATGAATAAATCCACCGTTTCAGCATGTCGTACCAAGATGGTGCGAAAGTCGTACTGCAATGTCCTGCAATGACGAACAGCAGTGCAATGGTGATCCATACATCGACGAGAAAAAGTCGTTTTCTAGTAGTAGGGCAGAGCATTGTCAGGCGAATAGTAGCCTTTGCGGGCGTTTTCACACCAGATGTGCCAGAATGTCAGAATGCAGAATGCCATGGTGGAGAGCGGCCCCCAGTTGCTGCCAATGATAGGTATGCTGTTGTTGTTGATGACGATGACGATGAAAGCGCTGACGATTGCGATCGCGTATGGTGAATGGAAAGATATCTGTTGGATGAAGGAGACGCAAAGCCGCTTGAAGAGGACAAACCAGAAACAAAGGCCGATCAATCCCGTGTTGATGAGGATGGAGAGGTAGCCATTGTGCGCGGAAAGGGCGTACATGAAGCCGAAGGCTTTGCCCGCGCGTTCGCCGACGGCGAAGCCCCAGCCGATGAACGGTCGTTTTAACCATATCTGGATATAGCCAGACCATAGGTACGTGCGGCCGTGAAGAGTTGTAACACTTTTGATGGATTTATTTGGAAGGAGGATTTTAAAGATGATGTGTTGTCCGAAATGATAGACTATGAAAAGTGCAAGCAGGGAGATGATGAAGAAAGAGAAATTGAATCGGTTGTTTTTGAAACTGAAGATAAAAATGAGTGCGCAGGCGAAGGAGACGTTGCTGGCCGAGCTGGTGCCGAGAAGCAGGCAGAAAAGGCCTCCGAAAATATAGTATTTCATTTTGCTGAAAGGCAGGAGATTGCTGCGATAGGCGCAAAGTGACAGGCAGACAGTGACGGCGGCACAGACGGAATAGGTATTTGTATGTAGCCTTCCTAATCGGATGTTGCCGATAAGCATGAGCAATGTTAGGGCGAAACAATAATTGAGCAGCCCCTTAAAAGCGCTTGATGCTGTTCGGAACTTCATGAAAATCATATAGATATAGACGGAGAGAATCAGCATGGTGCCAGCACGGTAAACAATGTAGAAGGCATTGCTGCCTTCGAGGCGCCATATGATGGTAACAAAGGCGAACATGTAGTAGGCGAACCAGCATTTGATTGTTCCATGCCATATGCGTTTCCATGGAATCATTGACCTGTTCTGGTAGAGCCAGCAGGTGCAGAAACCAATGACGATGATATCGAAAATGGCCAGACTGTCAATGGCGGTATAGTTGCTGATGTCTGCACGGTATCGCCGCAGGAAAATGGTATTGCGCAAGATTGGTATCAAGATGGGGATGAGCATCTTGATATTGGGGCCATCAATAGGATTTATAAGCCTTTTCAGTTTCACGGTAGTGATGTACTTTTATCTTGAAAAGTCAGAGTCATCGGAGATATTCTCGCGCACGGAGAAGGGTTGCGAACAGAAACCAGAGACAGCGAGAATGACTGCAGATGGCGAAAATTGAATTAAGGCGGTTTTTCGGGAAGAGGGCGGAGCACTTGAGGACATCCTGGCGGGCTGCCTCATAGCGTCCGTCAAGAAGCATGGAATATGCTAGCCCGCGGGCGATGCGAGCCTGTGCTCGTGCGAAGCTGTCCCGCATGCTCTCCGGCAGACGCCGGACAATCCGTTGCGACCAGATATTGATCGGCACGGCGGATTCCCAGCGTTTGCGTGCTTTGGCCAGCCAGCCTTGCTTTTTCGTGATCACGCCACCGTCGCTTGTGAAAAGGACTTCCGGTATGAAGCCCCATGGGCCGTATGACGCCACAAGGGCCCAGAATTCTAGGTCTTCACAGACTCTGAAGTCTTCCCGCTGGCCGCCTGTCGCTTTGGCGACGGTCGTGCGGATCAACGCGGAGCCTGTGCAGACATGGTTGTATTTGGCCCAGAAATCATAAAAATCGTCCAACAGAACAGGTTGTTGGAATGGTGGTTCGGACGGAATGACTGTATCCTTGCCGTTGAAGGTCTTGTGGCGTTGCATGACGCTGACGGCGACAGCTTCGGGATGGCCTTGTAGAAAATCCGTCGTTTTCAGGAGGAAGTCCGGTTCCCAGAAATCATCGCCGTCCAGAAAAGCCATGTATTCGCCAGTGGCGGCGGCAAGACCGCGATTTCGGGCGGCGGCGGGACCATGGTTGCTGTCTTGCTTTAGAATTTTTATGGATGGAATGGTGAGTTTTTCTATGAGTTCAAGTGTGTTGTCGGTCGATGCGTCGTCGACTATGATGATTTCGACATCATGGCCACCGTTTTGGGTAGTGACAGAGCGTAGCGTTCTTTCAATGAGAAGAGCCGCGTTATAGGTTGGGATGATGACGCTTACAGATGACATTTATTCAATCGTGTTTATTTGGTAAAACGCCTGTCAAAGGCGATGTTTTGCTTGGACTCTTCCAGTCTGGCGCGGCAAGATTGGCATTTGACGCAGCCATTGGCGTAGCCGGTATGATAGCCTTTGCTTTGGTTCCAGCCGACGCCGAAGGCAAACACCGGCATCACGAACATAACACCGAAGTCTCCTTCTTTCAAACTGTTGACAATGGCGCGAAAACGGAATTGCTTATAGGTATATCGAATGGCGTTGAGCCATGTTTCAAGCCAGGCGGGGATTTTCTTTTGGAGAAACCATTTGAATGTTCGGCTCATTTTGATGGCTGCTTCGCCGTCGCCTCGTCCATAATTGAAGGATTCTTTCCAGAATTGCTTCAGTTTCTCAGGGCGGCCCCAGTAGACTTTGGCCTTGGGGGCGTATGCATAGGGATAGCCGGCTTGGCGGAATTGCCGGAACAGTGTGGAGTCATCGGCGTAAAACGTCAGGTCTTCTGGAAGCCTTCCGCATTCTTCCCAGATGCTTTTTACATATGCAGCAGCACGGTTTCCCCCAAGGGATCCTGAGGATTTGCTTGGTTTCTGTTTGGGAATGCCCGCTCGGCCGATATATCTTTCTGTCTTGGCAACGATGGATGTTATGGAGTGAGGATCAATATAACTACTTCCAATAACGAGTTTTATATCAGGATTTTCTTCAAATGGACGCATCATTTCCTCGCAGAAGCAGTCCTCCAGCCTAACGCCCATGTCTGTCGAAATGACATGGTTGTATTTTGCGTTTTGGATGGCGACATTCCTGCCATGTGCGGCGGCGCCTTTCTCCTGCAGGACTTTGATGCGGGAATCTTCTCGGGCCCAATCTGTTAAGGCTTCCCAAGTGCCGTCATCCGAAAAGGCATCGACGATGACGATTTCGTCCGGGAAGCGCGTTTGGGCCTGCATGTTGGCTTTCCAACGTGCGAAGGAACGCATTTCGTTGCGGCAGGTTGTGACGAGTGAGCAGGGAATCATGCTTGGAGTCTCTCCATCCAGTTGTTGAAAATATCCAGCAAAGTTGTTTCAAACGGAATGACCGGCTCCCAGCCGAGGGCCCTTAGTTTTGAATTGTCGCCCAAAAGCGTCTTCTCATCCGTCGGGCGGACAAGTTGAGGATCACGTTCGACGGTGACTTTGACACCTGAAATCTTGATGAGAAGGTCGAGCATATCGGAAATTTTCCATGCGTAGCCGCGGCAGATATTATAGACTTCACCGGATACGCCTTTGTTCGCAAGCGTCCATAAGGCTGTGGCGCCGTCGCGGACGTCGATGAAATCGCGGGATGTGTTGAGGTTGCCGACATGGAGGACAGGCTCTTGCTGGCCGAGCTTGATAGCGGCGAGTTGCCGTGCGAAGTTCTGGATGGCGGTCAGTGGTGGATGGTTCGGGCCGACATGGATGAAGAGACGCGGCAGGACGACGTCCAATCCATAGTTGAGATGGAACTGGCGCCCCATCATTTCCATGGTGGCCTTTGTCACGCCATAGGGCGTCACGGGTTTGAGGGGGGATTCTTCATTGACTGGAGCGTCCGTCAACGCCGCGCCGTAGGCGGCACTTGAACAAGCGGGAATGACGCGCGCCTTGGGGGCCTTGCGCAGGACGGCGTTGTAAACGTTCCATGAACCTGTGATATTGAGTGCGTAAGTTGTCTGCTCCGCTTCATAGGACTGACCATTATATGCCTGGGCTGCAAGATGATAGACTAAATCCGGCTTGAAATCCGCGATGGATTTCTCTAAAAAGTTGACATCCAGGATGTCGCCCGCATAATGTTTGTAGTCTTCATGCTTGTGGGACTGCATCCGATAGGAGGTCGTTGCACGACTGATGCCCGCTATTTCGCAGTTTTGTGTTTTCAGGTAATCGGCCAGATGGCTACCGATCATACCAGTAATGCCAGTGATGAGTACTTTCATGATTGAGGTGGTTTGATTGACTTATTGTGAAATTAAGAAAAAACAGCGATGTCAGAGAGCCACAGTTTTACAAGCTGTAGCTCTTCCGGGGGGAAGAAACCGGCGGTTTGGAGCGCTTCGTAGCAACGAAGCAGATTGTCCGGCATATTGCCTTCTCCTGGAAGCAAATTGGTATTTTCAAGAACCTCAGTGAGTTTCCGATTGCCGGTGTAGCCCGGAATCTCATCTGTGAAATCTTTCATAAGATTATGGACATTTCTTTCTTGGATAACCTCCGGAGCGTGGAAGACGACGCCGTGCCCGATTTCCCAAAGGCAGCGTTGCGCGATGAAACTCTTCCAGATGTCGCACATTCTGAAGGAGCAGTTGCTAGGTACGTACATGAGCGGATATGCTTTGGGGAACCACCACGTCGATTGTGTGTTGAAGGGACACCATACATGCGGGCCGAGGCAGACAGATGGTTCGTTGTCGAAATCAAACGGACGGTCTTCCGCGAGCCGCCAGATGGCGTCCACATCAGGCGAGAGATTGACGAGCCCTTGTTGAACAGGCGCTTCTATTTGCGGAAGTGTCTTTGAGACAGGGCGGACGGTGTGGATTTCGTCGAGAAGAAGTCCGCGGGGCCAGATGTTTTGGGAGGTAAAATACTTATAGACGTTCGTCCAACCGTTTTCACGGACGATGCGGACATCGTTGACAGTTTCCGGACGAGGTGTCCAGTTTGCGAGCGGCGCGTTGTCGTCGTCGGTTTCATAGATGACGTCCGCCTTTTCGGAGATGGCTTGGAGATAGCCGATGTTTTTTCGCGCGTAGTGCCTCGTCGGTAACGCCTTTGCGAGTTTGAACGGTAGCTCCAATTGCTTTTCGTATGGCAGAAATTCCGCGTTCGGCAGGTTGAAGCCATGGGGACCTTTCGTATCGCCGACGGCGATTAGGGGGGCGTCAATATCTTGCAGACGACGGGAGAGGGTTTTCATGGCCTCCGTCGGCTCGGCGATTGTGGTGATGACAGATTTCAAGATCATACTATTTTCCTAAAGATTTGACGAAGTTTTTCAGCTTCCGTTTGAAGGCTGTGAACCGCCATGAGAGGGGGATGGAAAAATCTTCCCATCGTTTGGCTTCTTCCTTATGGTTGGCGATTGTGTCAGCGGCCTGGAAGCAAAGTCGTGCGCAGTTGAAACGACCTCGTGCAATTTGGTCATACGCATCTTGACGGATGCGCCAGGCAAAAGCCTCGCGGTTGATCTGGGAATCGTAGCCATGCTGCTTGGCGAAATCTACAAGATGCTCATAGAATTTGACGATGAAATCATCGGGCAGTTTGGAACGATATGTTACACATTGACTGGGGGCAGATGCATGGAAACGATAGACCCCAAGCGATTGATCGACAAGCCCAATGGTGCCTCCGAGAATGGCGTGGCGCATGGTGATTTCCATGTCTTCTCCAAATGATAGACCGACTTTCCAGCCACCGAGGGCTCGCAGGATGCTCGTCTTGAACATTAATGTCGCCACGAGCAGGCATTCATGGCGCAGAAGATGCTCGACTAGATTTTGCGGATTGTCCGGCAAGGTAATGTGAGTTGAGGCGAATGTCTCACCATTGCGGTAATAATCGAGTTGGTTGACAATAAGGCCACAGTCTGGATGCGACTTGATGTAGTCAGCCTTGGCTTGGACGGCGTTGGGATAGATCCAGTCATCGTCATCGACGAACTGGATATAGTCGCCATGGGCAAGTTCCAGCCCACGGTTTCGGGCCAGACTCGGTTTCCCATTCGGGAAACTCTTCGCAAAGGATGTGAAATCTTTTGTGTCGGGATGTTCAGAGCACCATTGTCTGACGACTTCCATCGTGTTGTCCTTGGATTCGTCATCAACGATAATTAACTCGATGGGACGGTAGGTTTGATTCCATACAGAATCAAGAGCCGTTCGTACCATATCCGCACGGTTATAACAATTGACAACAATGGTAATTAGCATGTGGATTTGTGATGGATTTTATGTGTGATTTTCGAGATAAGCATGCAGATGTCTTCTGGAATTTGATGTGTTATGACAGTCAAAATAACATAGACGGAGGAGAAGATGGTTGTTCCTGCTATCAAGAGCAGCCAATTGTTCTGGGGAAGGAAGCGGATGACCTGCGATATGGCGATTCCACAGGCCGCAATCAGCAGAAGTGGCAGAATATTGGAAAATTGCTTCCAAGGCGAGTAATCGATGAGTTTTTGGACAAGAAGGCAATTGATGAAGGCGATGAAATGGTTGTTGATGGCAATGCAGCAAAACATGAAGACAAGGCCGAAGCGATACGTAAGAAGCATAATAGCGATGAATTCCAATTGGTGAAAGGTTGTTATGAAGAGAAAGTAGTCACTGTGGCCACAGGCGGCCATAATTTGCTGATTAAGGCTTTGGAACGGTGATGCGATGAAGAAAAAGCAACTGATTTGAAGAAAAATGGTGCATGGCAACCATTTTTCTGAGTATAGAATAGTCACGAACGGCCTTGCAACAATGAACAGAAGTCCCATGATGGGGATGACAAGAAACATAATGTTGTGGAGCCCGCGTTTCGCCAATTCTCGTAATTGGGCTTTCTCGTCTTGAATGGTGGAAAAGGCGGGAAAGAGGACGCGTCCAATCGTGCTTTGGACGATGTTCATACCGAGGCCCGGTAGATGACAACCTTTCTGGTAGAAAGATAGGTTTTCCACTGTGAATAGTTTGCCGATAATCATGGTACTCATGTTGCTGGATAATGAGACTAGTAAATTGGAACATAATATTTTCCAGCCAAAAGAAAATAATTGAATTAGTTTTTTTAGGCTGAAAATAACTTTTGGTCTCCATCTAACAAAAACGTATAGCAAAATTGCCCTTAGAAAACTTTTTAGAAGGTGTTGAGTGACCAATGCCCAGACTCCGAAACCCTTGTATGCGAGACTGATTCCAAGAATACCGGCAGGAATTTGGGCTAGCCAGGATATTTTGAAACTCAGATTAAATTGCATTCTTTTGAGCAACATGGTATGCTGTATGCTGGCAAAAGAAGTGAAGAAAAGCGATAGCGCGATGCAACGTGTGAGTAACGTCAGTTCCGTCTTCTCATAGAAACGCGCGAGGAAAGGCGCAAACGGGAAGATAATCAAGACCATGAGCGTGCATAGCATGAGATTGAAATAAAAGACGGAATTGCAATCGGTTTCGTCTGCATCCTTTTTTTGGATCAAGGCGGAGGAGAAGCCCGAATCGATGAATTCGGTCGCAATGTCTATCAGGGCGATGACGATTGCGATAACCCCAAATTGCGCGGGAGTCAGCAACCGCGCAAGGATGACGTTTATTACAAATGTGATGCACAAAGAGCCAAAGCGTTCAAGGCCTTGCCAAAAAACTCCGTGGACTATTTTTTTTCTTAGATCGGACATGAAATATGGGAGGGCGAATGACTTGTCAGAGAATATCCATCGCGGGAACAGTGGCTAGAGAATAGCCGAGGAAGTCCAGATGGACAATGAATTCAGTTCGATTTTTTCGTTTGACGATGACCCCTTCGGTGCCTTTGAGGTTGCCGTGGGTGATGATAAAACGCTTACCCGGAACAAGATCCGAACGAACTTTAACAGGCTGGGTGCGGCTGAGCAGTTCGAATTCGCGGATTTTGTTAAGATCGATTATGAGCATTGGTTCCGTTTTTTCCGTGACAGGAAGGATGCGGATGGCTAGACCAGACGTCTTAACCTGCCAGTTCTGCTGACGGTTCAATTGGAGAAAGACATAGCCTGGAAACATGGGTATCTGGGACTCTATGCAATGGCCACGCGTCGTGCGGTGGTGCAGAAATGTTGGCAAATAACATGAAATTTTATTTTGTGCCGCCAATTCGGCAAGTTTTTTTTCTTTGTTGGGCTTGCAATAGACAGGATACCAACGGTGTTCCGGAACAGTGCCTATTAAATAGTAGTCATCGTTTATGAACTGTGATTCAATGGAAAGCGGCATGGGGAACAAATATCTGGCAAATCCATGTGATGAAAATGCAAGTCCTTTTAAATAATATTATTACAAATTTATGATATTCTCGTTTTCCTAGAGTGGTGACAAAGCAAGAGCTCTCCAGTTTGCACCCATTCCTTCCATCTTCCGACAAACCGAATGACTAATGCATACTAGATAAAAATGTGAATATTTACTATAATTAAGATTAATTAATTTAACATCTTATGGAGAATAATCAAACATCGCTGATGAAAAATATCATCTACTTCGTGATATTGACAAAATTGCCATCAACGACTACATAGAAGTCAATGCGAACTTGCGTGGGATTAGGCTTGTCAGCGGAAACGCACCAGTCGCTGCCGATGTGGCGGACTTTGAAACAGCGGGGATGGGGCCCTCGATTACGGGACGGTGGCAGGAAGTCGAAGCCTGTGGATGCGTTGAAGTTGACGGCTTTGACAAGTTTCAAATCTGGTGTGAGAACTATGCTTGAGTCTCCTCCGTTGGTGGTGTAGAACACGGCATAGATATACTTTCCGTCGCTGGCAAGACATTGTGCGGCGTATCTGGTTTCCACGCCGTAATCCAACGTCATCGTTGCAATGGGGCGGCAATCCTCTAGCGTGAACATTGTGATGTTGTTGAAACGGTGTGGCTTGGAATCCCTTGGCCCCGTACCGACGTAGAGGATGCCGTTGTGGACGGTCGCGCAACCGCCGCCGGGTGCCTTGTATTTGGCGACGATGTTGATGTCGTCGTCGAGCACGATGATGTTGTTTTCGCCGTCCACGTCATTGTAGAGAGCATCGTAGATGCGTCCCTGCCAGTAGCAGATATCGCCTGTATGTTTTGGTAACACCGTGTGCTTCAAAACCTTGCCATTCCAGTCAAGCTTGAAGATGCCTTCTATGTGGGAGAGATAGATGGCGTCTTCTGAACAACAGGCGCCTTGGATGTGCCCTCTCATGGCGGCCAAAGCGCCTGGTTCGGTGATGATGGCGGGAATCTTGTCTTGTTCTTGTGCAAGGCAGATGGTTGCGATGCAGGCGATTAATGACAGGATGGCTCTTTCCACGATAGTTTTCCGAGATTGTCTATCAGTTCGCTGTGATGTTGATGAATTTGCCATCAACGACTTCGAAGAAGTCGATACGGACTTGCGCGGGTTGCGTTTTGGGATTCTGCTTACGCCAATCGCCGCCTATGTGCCGAACGCGGAAGAAACGCGGATTCTTGCTTGTATTGCGGGATGGCGGCAGGAAGTCAAAACCCGTGGAGGCGTCGAAATGAACGGTCTTTACGACTTTCAGATCCGGCGTGAGAATCACGCATGGATCACCGCCGTTGGCCGCGTAGAACATGGCGTAGATGTATTTCCCGTCATTCGCAAAATCCTGCACGCCGTAATTCGTTTCAGAACCGTAGTCGAGCGTCATTTTTGATAGGAACGTGTTGCCCAAGCTGACGGGGGTGTCGTCCTTCGGTTGTTCAGTTTCGGCTTGATTAATGCGGTTCAAATCGAATGTTGAGATGTTGCTGTAGCGGTGGGGCGGTTGCGGGCAGGGGCCTGTTCCGATGTAAAGTACGTCGTTGAGGACGGTTGCACCATCGCCTCCGGGGAATTTGTATTTACCGACGACGTTGAGGTCTTCATCGAGAACCATAAGATTGAAGCCTTGCGGATTGGAGAGGGAGTCGTAGATGCGGCCTTTGTAGTAACAGATGTCGCCTGTATGGCGCGGCAATTCTTGATGTTTGATGACTTTGCCGTTCCAGTCGAGCTTGAAGATTCCGTCAATATGCGAGAGGTAGATGGCATCGTCGGAGCAACATGCGCCTTGGACATGGCCTTTGATGGCGTCCAGTTCACCGGGCGTTGTGATGATGGCGGGAATCTTGTCTTGAGCAAGGCAAATGGTTGCGATGCAAATAATTAGAAGAAGCGTGAGTTTTTTCATGATGTTTCCCCTTTTTATTGTAATGATTCCAGTGAGAATGAGTTGTCGAGTTTTGCGATGGCAGGCAGAAGCGACTTGTACCATTCATAGGACATGACGCGATTGCCGGCGAAGAAGTGATTGGCGCCGTTGCCGTCCTGCGTCGTCCACGTGATGAGCCACAAGGCGTTGTGAGCGCGGACGTTGCGAATGCGACCAAGCTGCCGTTGCGTTCGTGGGGACAGGCCGAAGCCGCCTTGCAGAAGAATGTTGCCTGTTTCGGCATCCTTCACTTCAAACGAACCAGTCATAGTCGTTGACGAATCATTGATGGCTACGATGTTGCTGGCGTGGCCGGTAACGTCCGAACAGATAATGGCGAATGGCTGTTGCGAACGCGTCAGATAGTAGAACGTCAGTTTCCGTTTGAAATAGTAATCGACGACGGCGTCGGAGAGTTGCGGCCAGCAGTCCATGACATTCCACCAGAGGATACCACCGCAATCTTGTGCGAGCCGGTAGTGTTCGACAATGTACTGAAATGCATCCGCCAGATGGATTTGGCTTGCCAA
>JAEEGL012188827.1_pt1 | contig 20972 bp, 14 predicted proteins | sample 9134231 | NCBI WGS metagenome assembly JAEEGL01 (sample SAMN16246548, study PRJNA631951) | gut metagenome | biome: gut microbiome; feature: rumen; material: fiber-attached | host: Bos | place: Iran: Karaj | collected 2018-10
CGGTACCCAGACAGAGTGGTTTGAATACTGGAGAAGTTTCTGCTACAAGTGGCTCCTCTCCCTGGGGATCCGGGAAGAGAACCTGAGACTCCGTGACCATGATCCGGAAGAGCTTTCCTTCTACAGCGATCATACCACCGACATCGAATATGCCTTCCCCTTCACGGATTGGGGAGAACTGTGGGGCATCGCCTCCAGAACCGACTACGATCTGACACAGCATCAGAACACTTCCGGGGAACCCATGGAGTATTTTGATGATGAGACCAATGAAAAATATATTCCCTATGTTGTGGAGCCTTCCCTGGGTGCGGATCGTGTAACCCTGGCCTTCCTCTGCGAAGCCTATGACGAGGAAGTACTGGATGCGGAAAAGAATGACGTACGTACCGTACTTCATTTCCATCCTGCCATTGCGCCCGTCAAGATCGGGATCCTGCCTCTTTCCAAGAAACTGAACGAAGGAGCGGAAAAGATCTATGCGCAGCTTTCCAAAAAGTATAACTGCGAATTCGACGACAGAGGCAATATCGGGAAGCGTTACCGCAGACAGGACGAGATCGGTACGCCTTTCTGCATCACCTACGATTTCGATTCCGAAAATGACAACTGTGTCACTGTACGTTTCCGTGACTCCATGGAGCAGGAGCGTGTTCCGGTGGCGGAACTTGATGCCTATTTTGCCGACAAGTTTGATTTTTAAGGAGAATACATGATGAAGAAATTTACTTCCGACGAACTCCGAAAGGCCTGGAAGCAGTTTTATATCGACCGGGGACATGTGGACTGCGGTGCCGTTTCTCTGGTGAGCGACGGTTCCACCGGTGTTATGTTCAATGTGGCCGGAATGCAGCCGCTGATGCCTTATCTGCTTGGGAAAAAGCATCCCCTGGGAACAAGACTCTGCAACGTTCAGGGATGTGTCAGGACCAATGACATCGATTCCGTGGGAGATAAGAGCCATGCCACCTTCTTTGAGATGATGGGAAGCTGGAGCCTGGGAGATTATTTCAAGGAAGAACGGTGCAAATGGAGTTTTGAACTGCTGACGGAAGTTTTCGGATTCGATCCGAATCATCTTGCGGCTACTGTATTCGCCGGAGACGAGAATGCTCCCAGAGACGAAGAGGGGGCACAGTACAGGATCGCTTCCGGTTTCAAAAAGGAGAACATCTTTTATCTGCCCGCGGAGGATAACTGGTGGGGGCTTGAGTACGGTCCCTGCGGTCCGGACAGCGAGATGTTCTATGTGAACGATAAGGAAAAGTGCGGACCCGACTGCCGGCCCGGATGCCACTGCGGTAAGTATACGGAGCTGGGCAATGACGTCTTTATGCAGTACGAAAAGAAAAAGGACGGCACCCTTGCACCCCTTGCACAGAAAAACGTGGATACCGGCTGGGGACTTGAGCGAATCCTTGCCTTTCTGAACGGACTGGATGATGTCTATAAGATCGATCTGTATCAGCCTGTGATCGCCCTGATCGAGGCACAATCCGGATTTACCTACGATGCGGACGAAAAGCAGACCCGTTCCATGCGGATCCTTGCGGATCATATGCGTACCAGCGTGATGCTCATCGGAGACGAGGCAAAACTGGTTCCTTCCAATGTGGGGGCCGGCTATGTGTTGAGAAGACTGATCCGTCGGGCGGTACGTCATGCCCGTATCCTTGGGATCGATACAGACGGCATCCTGAAGATCGCCACGCTGTTCATCGATCAGGTCTATGCGGAAAGCTATCCCAACCTGACCCGGAACCGTGAGTTCATCCTGACGGAACTTCGCCGGGAGATCGAGCGTTTTGAATCCACGCTGGAAAACGGCATGAGGGAACTGCAGAAGATCCTGGAACACCTGAAAACGGAAAATAAAAAGACCATAGACGGGAAGGATGCTTTCTTCCTTTACGATACCTACGGGTTCCCCCTGGAACTGACGGTGGAACTTGCCGGGGAAGAGAATCTTACCGTGGATGAAGAAGGCTTTGCCCTTGCCATGGAAGATCAGAAACAGAAGGCCAGAAATGCCCAGAGTTTCTCCGCGAAACTCGGAACGGACGAAGGGGTATTCGATTCCCTGGACGGAGAGATCAAGAGTAAATTCGTGGGATACGAGGAACTCAGAAACGGCGGAACCATCCTTGCCATGGCAGGAAAAGAGGGGACGAAACCCGCGGATGTACTGTCAAAGGGCGAGGAAGGAACCCTGATCACGGATGTGACACCGTTTTACGGTACCATGGGCGGTCAGGAAGGAGATACGGGAAAGATCCTGGCGGGAGAAAATGAATTCACCGTAACGGGAACCCTGCATCTGCCCGGAGACCGGATCGGACATGTGGGGATCGTGACAAAGGGCAGCTTCCGGACCGGAGATACGGTGACCCTTTCGGTGGACGAAAAGTTACGGCTTAACACCTGCAGGAACCATTCCGCCACCCATCTTCTGCAGAAGGCATTAAAGACGGTGCTGGGAGATCATGTGGAACAGAAGGGATCCTTTGTAAATCCCGAAAGGCTCAGATTCGACTTCTCCCATAATGAGGCCATGAGCGAAGATGAGATCCAAAAGACGGAAGAGATGGTCAACGAAGCCATCAGGAAAGCGTATGCGGTAACTACCGAGGAAATGGGGCTGGAAGAAGCGAAGAAAACCGGTGCCATGGCGCTGTTCGGCGAAAAATACGGGGACAGGGTCCGGGTGGTATCCATGGGAGAATCCAAGGATCATCCCTTCTCCGTGGAACTCTGCGGCGGTACCCATGTAAAGAATACTTCCCAGATCATGCAGTTTAAGATCGTATCCGAAGCATCCGTATCTTCCGGAGTGCGACGGATCGAAGCTCTGACGGGAGACGGCGTGATCGACTATTACCGGGAGGCGGAGAAAAAGCTTCTTCAGGCATCCGCTCTTCTTAAGGTATCACCGGATGCGCTCATAACGAAGATCGAGGGAATGCAGTCCCAGATCCGTGAACTGAACGCGGAGCTGAATGCGGCAAAATCCAAGGCGGCAAAGGAAGCCCTGGGAGATGTATCGGATTCTGTGAAGGAGATCAAGGGGGTCAAGGCATGTCTGACCAGGGTATCCGGAGTAGACATGAACGGCCTGCGGGAACTGGGAGACCAGATGAAGGCAAAACTGCCCGGCGGTGTTGTTCTCCTTTTCTCGGAAGACGGCGGCAAGGTGAATATCGTTGCCATGGCTGCGGATGAAGCGGTCCAAAAGGGCGTACATGCCGGAAACCTGATCAAAGCCGTTGCTCCTATGGTGGGAGGCGGCGGTGGCGGCAGACCCAACATGGCCCAGGCCGGAGGAAAAGACCCTTCCGGTATCGACGGAGCTCTTGCGGAGAGCGCAAAAGTACTGGAGTCCCAGATCCGGTAAGATCCACTTACATTTGAAACGAGAAGGACGGCGGAGAGATCTCCGCCGTTTTTTGTGCGCAAATTGTCTGAATTGGGCGCTCTATTTAGTGAATTTTATTGCAGAATTCACAAAAAGGGAGTATAGTCAAATATGGAGTTTTCATGCGGCGAGGGGTCGCAAAACAAAGAAAGATGCGGAGGTATTTTTTATGATCGCAAGTTCCATTATGGCAGTTGTAATTTCGTTGGTATTGGTGGTGTTACTCTACATTTACATTCTGCCCGAAGCAAAGAAACCCTATTTAAACCAGTTTTTCCAGCTGGTTCATGAATTCCTGACCATTAAGACCCTGTGGGTGGATAAGATCTTCCGGTTCTTCTATGTGTTCAGTGCTGTATCCAGTGTGGTGTACGGCGTATTCATGCTGTTTAACGATTTTACCTTTGTGATCGGTCTGATCTCCCTGCTCCTCGGGCCCATTGCCTGCAGGATTGTATACGAACTGTTACTGCTGCAGATCATTCTGGTACAGAATGTAATGGAGATCAAAGATCAGTTAAAGAAAAGATAAATCTCGTATTGTTAGGAGGATAAAAGAATGACGATTAACGGATTGGGCGGACAGTATTCCGGACAGTCGCTGCCTTTAAGCGAAGGATCCATGGTTTTCGGAAGAAATCCTTCTTCCTGTAATGTGCTGTTTTCGGATGATACCAAGGGCGTGAGCCGTATGCACTGTAAGATCGAATTAAACGGTGGGAACGCTACCATCACGGATCTTGGCTCTTCTTACGGGACTTTTGTCAACGGCATGAAGATCCAGCCTTATACCCCCCGTGTATTGAATAACGGTGATACTTTCTATCTGGGTGACAAGAAGAACATGTTCTCCGTAAGTAATGCAGGGGAAGCGGTTCCCGCGGTGGGTGTACCGGGACCTGCACCGATTCCTGCCAAGAATCCCAATGACAAGAGTGTCATGATCGCAGTGATCGTCCTGCTGTCCATCATCATCGTGGGACTGATCATGTATTTCGTTCAGAGGAACAGCACTCCCTGGTACATGCGTGCCATAGACGATGTTTTCGGACTCGGAGGAATGGGAGGCGGAAGCGACCTTGAAGATGTGCTGGGACTGTTTTTCTAGGGATAGATTAGGAGGATAAGATCATGGAAATGAAAAAATGTGCCAACGGACATTATTATGATGCTTCGATACATGCGGAGTGCCCTTACTGCTCAAATGCCGCCAACAGCGGTGCTACCCTTCCTCTTGAGGGATATGCCCCGGGAAGTGCCACTATGGCCATGGGCGGTTCTCCCACCATGCCGGTGAGCGGACCTGCCACGGACAGGACCGTAGCCCTGAATCAGGCTGTGAACGACGGAGATTCCGATGAAGGCAGAACCGTTGCCCTCATCAAGGAAGACAAGGGTATCGATCCCGTAGTCGGATGGCTTGTATGTATCGACGGCAAGGAGAAGGGACGTGATTACCGGATCCATTCCGATAACAACTTTATCGGAAGATCGGACCGTATGGACATCTGCCTTCGCGGTGATGAGACCATTTCCCGGGAGAATCACGCCATCATTTCCTACGACATGGTAGAAAACAAATTCTATTTTGCCCCCGGTGACGGCAGAGCCATCGTGCGATTGAATGACAAGGCACTGCTTCAGCCCGCCGAGATCGTACCTTATGACAAGATCACCATCGGAAAGACCGTATTTATGTTCATGCCCTTCTGCGGAGAAGGATTTCAATGGTAGATTCCGAGCTGATCAGACAAATCAATCTGCTCTTTGACCAGATACCCTCTTCGGAAACGGAGGGGGTATCGGTGCAGGAAGAAACGGGTCAGACTCCGGACACCACGGAGACGGAAGGAACATCCTCTCAGGAAGAGACGGAAAATGCGGAAACGCCTTCCGCGCCTCCGACGGCAGAACCCACGAACCATCCTGTGAAGAATACCTCTGCGGATCCCGGGGATGTGAAAAGTACGGAGAATACTTCCGGGAATTCCAATCAGGATCTGACCAAAAACAATCCCAAGGAATCCGTTGAGAACGAGACGGAGACGGAAGAGACGGGAACGGAAGAAACCGGGTCTGCCGAAGATCAGGGAGAAACCGACTCCGTCCTTGATCAGATCATGAATGCCGAATCCGCCACCCCGTCTCCGACACCGGCCGTAGGCGGCGAAGAAAGAACTCCGGGATCTTTGGACAGCAATATCCTGGTCCTTCTGCTGGGGGTGGTTTTAGCCCTTCTTGCCCTGTCCGTCACCCTTCTTATGCTTCTTCGAAGAAAGAGCCGACGGGAAGAGGATCTCATGTATGAAGACGGGAAGGATCTTCCCGATAGGGAGTTACATACCATGGCACCCCAACAGACCGGAAACAATGCCGTAAAATATGCCCAGACCAAACCGGGATGTCCTTTCCGTGTAGGAACGGTACATGATGTGGGAAAGCGGAGCATGCAGCAGGATTCCTTTGGCTATTCCGATCTGGATGATCCGGAGATCCTTTCCAGGAAAGGATTTCTTGCCGTGGTGGCTGACGGTATGGGCGGACTCTCGGACGGAGAACGGATGTCCCAGATGGTGGTGGTCAACATGCTTCAGGGCTTTGACGAATCCCTGGAGGAGAAGCCTGCGGCTTCCCTGCTCCTTGAACTTGTGGACCGGGCTGCCAATGCGGTGAATGAAGATCTGGGACCGGAAAAGATCGGTCGCTGCGGAAGTACCGTAGTGGCTGTGGTAGTTAAAGACAACCGCCTGTCCTACATTTCCGTGGGTGACAGCCATATCTACGTATGGCGTGACGGACAGCTGATCAAGATCAACAAGGATCATAATTATGCCGCGGAACTGGATGAACTGGTAAAACGCGGGGAACTTACTATGGAAGAAGCCATGTCCGATCCCCAGAGAGCGGCTCTGACCAGTTATATCGGCATGGGCGAAGTGGAACTGATCGATCAGAATGTGAATCCCATCGAACTTATGAAGGGTGACCGAATCCTGCTCATGAGTGACGGGGTCTACGGTACGGTGGGAGAGGAGAATCTGAACTCCTTCATGAACACACCGCTTCGTCAGGCCTGCACCCTGATCGATAATGCGATCCATGTAGCCAACAAGGGAAATCAGGATAATTATACCTGTATCGTGATCGAGATCAGATAAGATGGATATACAGAACCCAACCTACAAAACGGGTCTCGTCCCACAGGCAGCTTCCGGAGAGGCTTCACGGATCCAGGAGCCACCTTTTGCGCTGCCTTTCGATACGATCATTCACGGAAGGTACCTGATCGGCCGCGTTCTGGGATTCGGAGGGTTTGGGATTACCTATCAGGGCATGAACATCGAGACCAATCAGTTCGTGGCCATTAAGGAATATTATCCCAACGGTATGGTGAGCCGTTATCCTGGCACCACCCAGGTGAGCGTCATCTCCTCCTTTGAGACTTTCAGCAAGGAAAAAGACAAATTCCTGCAGGAAGCAAGGATCATCTATCACTGCAGAAACAGTCACATCCTTCATATCTACAGTCTGTTTGAGGAAAACGGTACCGCCTATTATGTCATGGAATTCCTTGAGGGGCGGGATCTGATGCATTATCTCAAGGACAGCGGAGGCAGGATCGACTGGCGGGAACTGTATCCCATTACCCTGCAGATCATGGAAGCCCTGGAAGTGGTCCACAAGGAAGGGATCATTCACCGGGATATCAGTCCCGACAATATCTATCTGTGCTCGGACAATACGGCAAAGATTATAGATTTCGGGACGGCTCGGTCCGTTTATGACGGCAAGAGCAAATCCGTCATCCTGAAAAAGGGTTATGCGCCCATCGAACAATATGCAAAAAACGGCACCCAGGGTCCCTGGACGGATGTCTATGCCCTCGGAGCTACCTTATACCGTTCTCTTACCGGAAAGATCCCGGTGGAAGCCACTCAGCGGCAGATGCAGGATACCCTTCAGCGCCCGTCGGAACTGGGGATACAGTTACCCCAGAATGTGGAAAACGCTATTATGCAGGCCCTGTGTGTGCGGGAAGCCAACCGCTTCCAGTCCATGGCCGCATTCCGTGCTTCCATTGAGGTCCAGAAGAATCCCATTACCGCCTTTTTTGATTCTCTCACCGGAAACAAAGGGGCGGCTCCTCAGACCAAGAGTCTTGCGGATACCCTGACGGAATATGTTCATGCCTGGGCCCGCCTGAATCCCGTTTTAAAAGGGATGAGCGGCGTCTATGCGGGGCAGACATTTCAACTGGACTCCGACATTATCTTCGGCAGGGATCCGGCCAACTGTAACATTGTTTTCCCGCCCTCAAGCGTAGGAGTCAGTCGTGTGCACTGCCAGATCTGCATGAATGTGTACGGTCAGAAGGCGGTCCTCATCGACTGCAATTCCACTTACGGAACTTTTCTGAACGGAATGCGTGTGTATCCGGGTCAGCCGGCGGTACTTACCACCGGCAGCGTCATCAGCTTCGGAACGGATAACAGTTTTTCCTTCAGCCTGTAGTATTACATGAATGAACCCAGACCCACCTGCAAACTGAATATCACAGCCTGTAAATATACGAATATCGGAGCACGTCCGGAGAACGAAGACAGTTGTGAATGCGTCGTAGACGGCTCCCGCAATATGTGCGCCATCCTGGCGGACGGACTGGGAGGGGAAGGCGGAGGCGCCAAAGCATCTCAAAGTGCCGTTTTGACCGTTACGGAGTGTTTCCGGGATCATCCTGCCGGTGATCCGGAAGAACTGGCGGACTGGTTTTCCCGGGCCAATGAAGAAGTGCTGCGCCTGCAGAGTCCCCAATGCGAGATGAAGACCACCCTGGTGGTGTTGCAGATCAGTGATGACAGGGCACTCTGGGCCCATCTGGGAGATTCCAGACTTTATCATTTTGAAGACGGTACCATCAAAATGCGCACCTTCGACCACAGCGTATCCCAGATGGCGGTGCTTCGGGGAGAGATCAGGGAAGAGGAGATCCGGGGACATGTGGACCGCAACCGGCTGTTGAAAGCCATCGGAAGGGGAGAGGAAGTCCGGGCGGAGTGTTCGGAGAGCCTTGATCTTGCCGACGGGAAGGAGCATGCCTTTCTCCTGTGCTCCGACGGTTTCTGGGAGAATATCCTGGAAAACGAAATGGAGGAAGCATACCGGGACGCTTCGGATGTCCGGGAATGGCTCAGGAACATGGTACGGATCGTCCGGGGACGGTCAAAGCCCAATCAGGATAACAATACGGCGGTTGCCGTAATGATTAAATAAGAAATGTGAGGGAATGTTTATGAAAACTGGAAGAAAAACCTGGTCCTTACTTCTTGCGGCAGTCCTTGCCGTTTCGGCCATCCTTCCCGGTATCTTCGGCGTGTATACCCCTGCCGCCGAAGCACTGCAGATCGGGATCGACGGATATGAGGCAGAAGAGGGACAGCTGAAGGTCTATGTCAACCAGAATCAGGGCGGAAGCTTTATGGTCAAGCCCGATGACGTTGCGGTGACTTTCGGAGCCAACGAGATGAAGATCGATGAGATCAGGACTTTCGGAGAAGTGAGTGAGCCCATCTCCTACAAGTGCGTCATCGATGTATCCGGATCCATGGATCAGAAACGGATCGACAGTGCCAAGGATACCATCAAAAAACTGGCCCAGATCAAAAAGCCCGAGGATAAGATCGCCATCACTGCCATGGGAAATGAGTTGACGCAGTCCGGTTATATGACGGATCCCGATGAGATCGGCGTGTATGCGGATATGGTTACCGTTACCCGGGAAGATACCAATCTTTATTATGCGGTAACGGAGGAACTGAAAGGGTTGCAGACTTCCAATGATGCTTCCGGCAAACAGTGTCTTGTGATCTTCTCCGACGGTGCCGATTATCAGGATACGGGTCTGACCAGGGAAGAAGCGGAGAAAGCCGCGGAAGAAAGCGGGATCCCCATTTTTACCGTGGGCCTTTTAAAGAACGCAAAGAGTGAGAATGACAAGGAAATGGCCAAGGTGCTGGGGAGCTTTGCAAGACTCTCTCCGGGTGGTGTGCATTATGCGCCCGCTCTGGATGATTCCGATGCGGATTCCATTGCCCAGGGCATTACGGATACACTGAATTCTTCCTTCGTTATCTATACCGATCTTTCGGAAGCCAAGGTTTCCGGGAAAGAGGTGGCTTTAAAGGTGTCCGTATCCTCCCAGTACGGTGAGACCGCAACGGATACCATCAACGTTCCCGAAAGCGATGTGAAGATCATTGACGAGGAGATCAAGGAAGCACAGCCGGATCCTACACCTCAGCCCACTGCAGCTCCTGCGCCGGAACCTGAACCCGAGCCGGAGCCCGTGGACCTTGACGTGTTGAATATTTTCGGGTTTATGATACCGAGGATGTATGCCTATATCGGTGCAGGTGTTCTGCTGCTTTTGGCGGTGCTCCTCATCGTGCTCCTTACGGTACTTCGTAAGAAAGAACCTGAGCCTGTTTATGAGGACCAGGCGGAAGACAGGGGGGACCAGGTTTATACCGGAGGGGATTACACGGAGAATGAAAGTGTGACCCAGGGATTCCCGGCCGGCCAGGAAAGCGTGACCATGCCTGTGGACAGGATGGATACCTTTACCGGTTCCGTAACGGTGGCTGCCACCGGCGCAGGACCGAAGCCCATTGATATCACCCTTGTTCGTATGGGATTGGGAGAAGAGAAGAATTACAAAGTAAGTCTCGGCGGAGAGAAACATACCATCGGCCGGAGCGCTACCCAGTCAAAACTCGCCTTTACCGATGACAATGCCCTGTCGGGCCTCCACTGCTCTTTAAGCCGTAAGGGTGACAGGATCTTTATCAAAGACGAGAAATCCACCAACGGAACCTTTGTCAACGGTGTTCCCATCGAAGGACAGTTTGAACTGAATCAGGATGACGTGATCCTGATCGGATCTTATGAATACAGGATCTCCTGGAAATAAGAGGGACTCATAAAGAAAAAAGCCGCGCAGAGCGGCTTTTTTCATGTTCACCGGGAATCGCCTATGGACGGATCCCCAGATTGATCCAGTAATTGAGCTGATCTTCATACCAGGAAAAATCGTCGAATCCGGAGAAACGGTAAAGCAGGGACCAGTGCCCGGATTCCGCGGAATGCCGCAGGAGGACCCAGGTATTATCGTTCCGGGGCTCCCGCTCCGTAGAAAGATAATTGGCCCCTGAGGGATCGATATACATGTAAAGGGGTTGCAGGTAGGTGTGGGTGGTCCGTTTCCCGGCGGCGGGATTGTCATTCAGACAGGCACACCATACACAGAACGGATCCCAGGCGATCTGTCCGGAAGCATGGGCCATATGGGGTGCATATCGGAAATAGTCCTCAAATGCCACGGCTACGGGATCGGAAGGGGCATATTCCCGGATGGGACCTCCGCAACGGATCCATCCCCCTTTTCTTTCCACGGAATAATAGGTGCTGTATATGGTGCGTACTTCCGGGGGAACGTGATCGCACACATAGTTTGCCGCATTTTTTGTGGCCCTGTTATAGCAGAAATTAAAATCATGGCCGGGATCGGAAAGCTCTCCGCCGGTGATATAGAGATCATCCACATTGTTCCGGAACAGTTCCCGTCCGTATTCCGTGTCCGACAGAAGAGCGGCAAGATTGTTCAGAAATCCGGTGGTGATGACCCGGACCTTCTTTCCTTCGGAAGAAGCCTCCTCAAGGACGGACAGGTAAAGATCATAGGCATCGGGATAGGAGGTGTCCTCAACTTCGGAGGGATAAAAGGAGATGAGATCCTCCCAATAGGGAGAATCGCTTACGGGAACGGGATCACGTTCCGTGTTTTTTCCTATGGGAACTTCGGAAAGACCGTCGTAAAGGAGCTGGGCACGGATCGCTTTCGGGCAGCGGGGATCATCGGAGGATGCCATGACGGCTCTTAAGGAGATGATCCCTTCCCGGTGCATCATGTCTGCGATCCGTAAGGCGCAGACATCATCCACATCCGAAAAATAATCCATATCCAGGATCACCCACATGGGTTCGTATACCGGTTCTTCCTCCGTATACCGGTAAATTTCGTTTTCTTCGACCTCTTCCCGGATCTCCGGGGTGGGATCCGGCTCCGGAATAAAGATCTCGGTGGGGGCTGATGTGAGAGCGGTGGGGGAGACGGCATCCGGAAGCTCTCCGCCGTCATCCCGGAAAGAAAAACCGTCTGTGAGTGGTTTTAAGGGACCGGAACATCCGGAGAGCAACAGAAGAAGTATGCAGATGAAAAGGACGGACCGTTTTTTCATAGAATGCATTATACCAAGTTCTGAGGGAAAAATCAGTATGAAATCACCCTTTACAAAGGCCGGATTGTGGGCTACCATAGTTAATTGGGTAATTATGCGTTTTAAGGAGATCTTGAAATTATGGATGTGAATAAACTCTGTCCTCATTGCATGCGGGAAATGCCTACAAACGGCAAGTTCTGCCCATTTTGCGGGAAAGATCCTCATAACATTGAAGTGAGTATGCACCAGCTTCGGCCCTTTACCTTCCTCCAGGGGAAGTACCTGATCGGAAGCGTACTGGGAGAAGGAGGCTTCGGTATTACCTATATCGGCCTCGATATGAACCTGGAGGTGCGGGTTGCCATCAAGGAGTTCTACCCCAACGGCTACGTATCGAGAGATAATACACAGACCACTACGGTTACCCAGTTCAACAATTCCAACGCGGATTCCGTCCGTAAATGGAAGGAAGGCTTCGTGAAGGAGGCCAGGGCCCTCGGAAAGGTTCAGAACCTGCCGGGTATCGTGGGAGTAAAGGATTTCTTTGAAGAAAACGCCACGGCTTATATCGTCATGGAATACATTGACGGTAAGACCCTGAAGAACTTTGCAAAGGAAAACGGCGGAAAACTTCCTCCGGAACAGCTTCTTCCCGCCATCCGACCCATTATGGCATCCCTGCAGAAAGTACATGAAACCGGTGTTATCCACAGGGATATCAGCCCGGATAACATCATGCTCCTTCCCAACGGCACCATGAAGCTGCTGGATTTCGGTGCGGCCAGAAGTTTTGCGGAAGAGGGAGAGAACAAATCCCTTTCCGTTATGTTAAAGCCCGGCTATGCCCCGGAAGAGCAGTATCGTACCCACGGGAAACAGGGACCTTTTTCCGATGTGTATGCCTTTGCGGCCACCATCTATAAATGCATTACCGGCGTGACTCCGGTGGAATCCATGGAGCGTATGAGGACCGATACCTTAAAGAGTCCCCGGGCCCTGGGTGTGAATCTTTCACCGGCTGCCGATGCTGCCCTGATGAAGGCAATGGCGGTTTATGCGGAAGACCGTTTCCAGTCCATGCGGGAATTTGAGAACGCCCTTTATAACGGTGCCTCTTTTACACCTGTGCCCACGCCCGTTCCCGTGCCGAATCCGGCACCGGCTCCCGCACCGGGTCCCGTACCCGGCCCTGTGCCCGGTCCCGCACCCGCTCCCGGTCCGAAACCGGTAGGGGCACTGCCCATTATTATCGGTGCGGCCGCTATCGTGCTGTTGATCGTTGCCGCCCTCGTGATCAATACGGCCTCGAAGAGCAGGAGGGGTTCCGCCACTCCGGCTGCCGAAGCTAAGATCACATCCTCCGAAGAAACACAGAGCATTGATCATACTTCCGAGAGCGGAAAGAAACATACGGAACAGACTGATCCGGAACCTGCAAGTGTGGCGGAGGAAGATGCCGGTTCCTGGAAAGACCTGTACCGGGATGCCCTTTCTTCCATGAACGGTTCGGAATGGGCCGGATTCACTCTGGCCTATATGGATGATGACGATATTCCGGAACTGATCTGCTATAAACGGAATCTTGAGAGCGGCAAACGGATCATGACCGCAGGAGAAGCGGGAGTCTCGTCTCTTGATACTCTGGGCGGTGCGTTAAGTTATGCCCCGAATAAAAACATGATCCTGAACACCTACACCGAAAACGGTGCGACCTACGATATCATCTATACCATCCGTAACGGCAGATTCGAAGAGGAATTCCGGGGAGAATGGAGACAGAAGGCTTCCGTTCTTGACACGAACTGCAATCCCGCGGTCACCTACGTATCCGACGGGATGGAATGTGATGCATACGGATATTTCGAAGCTCTGGACAGGATCTATTTTAACAATTCCATTGTTGATACCAGCGCTTTGGAGATCTATTCCGGTAACGATCTGCAGGACGCCCTTGACTCCGGCGATCTTGACCGGGCTCTTGTGAACCGCGGGGATCTCTATACGCCGGAAGTGGATTGGATGTTCGGCTTTAAGGAAGAACTCCAGATGTTCGTTGCTCCCTATTCCGGAACTTACCGGATTTCCTTAAGAGGAGGAAGCGGCGGTGAGGACAACTATAACGAGGCCAGGATCAATGCCACCGGCGGACTCCTGATCGGCCAGATGCATCTGCAGGCAGGAGAAAGCCTGATCCTCATCACGGGCGGTGCGGGGACGGCTGCCCCCTTTAATTCAACGACCGTGGCAGGAGGCTTTAACGGCGGCGGCGACGCATTCTTCTCCGGTGCCGGAGGAGGCTGTACGGATGTCTATTACAAGGGATTCCGTGTTGCGGCGGCTTCCGGTGCGGGCGGTGCAGGATTTGCCGATAAGAGTGAACAGGGAAGAATCTCTACTGAGTCCGGTAATACCACCGGATCCAAGGTGGGCGGTTCCTGCAAGATCGATGCCGGAGGCGGCGGAGGCGGCTGGTTCGGCGGTGCTGCTGCCGGTTACAAGGATACCTGCGGACAGGCAGGGATAAACGGATTTGACAGTTCCTTTTTCCAACTGGAATCGGAGGAGCCGGGAGACCGTTACGGCGGTGTTCAGGACGGCTACGCCGAAGTGGAACTTTTGGACAGGGATTGATCGATGGCAGGATCCTACAGAACTTATCGAAGAAGAAACAGAAGAAACGCGGCATCCGTGATCCTTACCGGGATCATTGCGGTATTATGCCTGACTCTGATGACGCTGCTTACCATGCTGTTCCTTTCGGAACGGAGAAGGCAAGCGGAGGAAGATAAGGTGCGGATGCTCCTTTCTGCGGAATCTCTGGATTCCGGCTCGGAGCATATCTTAAACGAGATCATCAATGCAGAAGCACCGGTACCCGTTTCCGATACGGCATTGGCCAAAAAACAGACGGATACGAACATGGATCAGGTACAGAAAGCCCCCGAGGAACCGGAAAATGTTGTGCCCTCCTATACGGAGGCCGAAGTGCAGAAAATGATCGATGAAGCCCTTCCCGGTATCGTATGCTGGGGAGACAGCATCACCTACGGATATTTAAGCGACGGTACTTCTTATCCTGCAACCCTGCAGGGGCTGATCGACCGGGAACTGGTGGATCCCATCCGGGAACTGTACGGATATGGGGATCTGAAGTGTCCCGCAGTGCTCAATTACGGAGTTTCCGCCGAATCCACCACGGAGATCCTGGGAAGGATCGGGAATAACCCCTACAGCATTACGGGGGCGGTTACCCTTCCGGGAGGAAAAGGGGCAGAGGTCAATGTAGACATCGCCGACTACCGGGGAGACAGTTCCATCCGCCCCATCAAGGACGTGGAACCTCATAACGGCGGGAAAGACTACCGTTTTGCCATCAATCCGGTATCCGTTGGAGGCGTGAAATGCAATCTGGAACGATATTACGATACCTCTGCGGATCGATCCCGTTATAAACTGGTACGGGTCGATGACGGACCAGAGACGGTACTGGAAGCCGGAACCGGGATCATCAGTGCTTCCGCAGGAGCCTATAAAAGTTACATCAGCATCGTCATGATGGGGGCGAACGGCGGTTATGCTTTTGACGGCGGTTCGGATCTGTCATCCCAGTTCCGTGATGCGGTCAAGGGACATTCCAGATTTCTCTGTATCGGTATGGGACAGGAGAATACCTATACCCAGTCCGCGGAGCTTCAGCCGGATTATGCCAATAAACTCCGTGCCGATCTCGGCGCCAACTTTTTAAGTATTCAGGAACTTCTTTCCGGGGATGTGAACAGTCATGTTCCTTCCGCTCTTCTGAACGGAGACGGGCTGCATTATACTCCGGAGGGTTATCGTTATATCGGCGAACAGGTCTACAGAAAACTGGATGAGCTCGGTTACTTCAATGAACTGAAGGCTCTTGCGGTTCGGGAATAAACGGCGTGTTTTCTTTGATCATCCTTCTCATTCCATATTATGAGCTGATCTTCAGGATCTCCACCACAAGGGATTTTCATCCGCTGTCCCTTTGCTTTTCCATGCTTTTTTCCCTGTGCTACGGGTTGCTCCTGCTTGCCGTTACCCGGCTTTTTCCCAACAGGATCCTGAACAGGGTCCTCACCGCGCTGTTCCTGTTGCTCACGTCCCTTTGCTATATCGTTGAATTCTTTGTCTACCGGTCTTTCAAGGTCTTTTATGATGTGGACACCGTCATCAACGGAGCCGGAGGCGTTGCTTCGGGATTTATGGGCGATGTGGGAAGGCTTGTATTCTGCTATGACGGCATCAGTCGCCTGGTGCTTTTCCTGCTTCCGTTTATTCTTTATCTGATCTTCCTGAAAAAAGACAAGGGAGAAAGACTGTCTTTTAAGATCCTGATCCCCTTACTTGGGGGCGCGGCGCTTCTTTTTGCCGTCACCTGTTGGGGCCTGGGCTTAAGCGAACCCTACCGGCTTATGTACGGGGAGGAATACAGTTTTCAGAATGTGGTGGAAAGTTACGGCTTATCCACCGGGATCAGGCTGGATGTGAAAAAGATGGTTTCCGGAAGCGGGATGGATTTTGAACTGAGTACCGGGGACTCCGGCAGCCAAAGGAAAGGAGATCTTGATCACTGGCTTGCAGAGGCCTTTCCGGAAAAGGATAGAGACGAAAAACTGTCTCCCTCCCTTCTGCCGGAAACGGGGAGAGCGGAAGCGCCGGAAGACAGAGTTGCAATGCTCCTTGATGCCATAAAGGAAAAGGAGATGGCGGAAGGGGATGAAGCAAAACTGCAGGAGGATGAGGCGCATCAGGATACGGAAGAACCTGATGAGACAACCGGGGAAGAAAACACGGAAGCAGAAGAGGAGATCCCCGGGGAACCTGAGATCCCCGGCGGAGAATATGTTTTCGAACCTTCGGACGATTACGGGGTGAATGCCCTTCCCCTGGATTTTGCCGCTCTTGCTGAGAATGCTTCGGGCAAGACCCGGGATCTTGATCTGTATGTGGATTCCCTGGAACCTTCTTCCCAGAATGCCTTTACCGGACTGTTTCGGGGGAAGAATCTGATCTTTATCACGGCAGAAGCTTTTTCCGGGGACATCATCGATCCGGAACTGACACCAACGCTTTACCGGCTTGCCAATAACGGGATCCGGTTCACGGATTATTATCAGCCCGCCATTGCGGGGACCACGGGAGGAGAGTATGCCCATCTTTTCGGACTGATCCCTTCCAACGGGGGGAAGTCCATGAAGCAGATGACCTCCCAGAATACCTGGATCACCATCGGCAACCGTTTAAACGACCTGGGGTATTACGGCCGGGCCTATCATGACAACACCTATACGGTATACGGCAGGGACGAGACCCATTTTAAGCTGGGCTATTCCGACGGCTTCTGGGCCATGGGCAACGGCATGGAAGAGTATGTTTCCTATAACGGATTTCCGGAAAGCGACCTGGAGATGATGCAGGCCACCATCCCCCAGTATATTGACAGGCAACCCTTCAACGTCTATTACATGACGGTATCCGGTCACGGACAGTACGGCCGGTCCATCAACAAGATGTCCGCCAAGAACTATGACCGGGTGGCGGATCTTCCCTATTCGGAGATCGTGAAATGCTACATTGCCAATAATCTGGAACTGGAAGATGCCATGACTTATCTGGTCAATGAACTGGAAAAGTCCGGCATCGCCGATGATACCGTGATCGTACTGGGGGCAGACCATTTCCCCTACAGCCTGGACAATGATGCGGCTCTGGGGCATATGCCCTATCTGTCGGAACTGTACGGATACGATGTGGTGAATTATCTGCAGCGGGATCATAACCGGCTCATCATCTGGAGCGGGTGTCTGGAGGATCATGAACCCGTTACCGTATCTTCTCCGGTGTTTTCCCTGGATGTGCTGCCCACCGTATGTAACCTTTTCGGCGTTGATTTCGATTCCAGGCTCCTCCCGGGACGGGATGTTTTTTCCGACCGTGAGGCCATCGTATTTAACGGAGGCTATGACTGGAAGACGGATCTGGGCACCTATATTTCGGCAAAGAACCAGTTTATCCCGGTTTCCGAGGATACGGAGATCCCGGAGGATTACGTCACAAGGATCAAATCCACGGTGCGGAACAGAATGAGTTACTGTTCCGGGGTGTTGTCCTGCAACTATTTTGATCATGTTTTCGGACCTCCCGGATAAAAGAGATATTGAAAACAGGGGAACTCTGTGATAAAATTAAATTCCGATTTGATTTTGAGGAGCAATGATCATGGCACAGCTTTGGGGCGGAAGGTTTACCAAGGAAACTGAAAAAAGAGTCTATGATTTCAACGCCTCGATCCGCTTTGACAAAGAACTTTACCGTCAGGACATCGAGGGATCCATCGCCCATGCGGTGATGCTGGAAAAGCAGGGGATCCTGACCCTTGAGGAAAAGGACGATATCGTCAAGGGACTTGCGACGATCCGTAATGATCTGGAAAGCGGTGCCCTTGAGATCACCGACGAATATGAGGACATCCACAGCTTTGTGGAATCCGTGCTGACAAAGCGGATCGGAGAAGCAGGGAAAAAGCTGCATACCGGCAGATCCCGGAACGATCAGGTGGCTCTTGACATGCGGCTATACATAAGAGGAAAACTGCTGGAAGTTTCCGATGAACTTTCAGCCATGCTGAAGACCCTGAATTCCCTGATCGAAGTGCATGTGGAGACCATCATGCCCGGCTTTACCCACCTGCAGAAGGCCCAGCCCACGACCCTTGCTCATCATCTGGATGCCTATTTTGAAATGTTCCGGAGAGATCACGAGCATCTGAGAGATCTGTTTGTGAGGATGAATTATTCCCCCCTGGGATCCGGAGCCTTTGCGGGGACCACTTATCCCCTGGACCGGAATTATACGGCTTCGCTGCTTGGATTTGAGGGTCCGACCCGGAACAGCATGGATTCCGTATGCGATCGGGATTATGTGATCGAATTTCTCTCGGCACTATCCGTGATCATGATGCATTTAAGCAGGTTTTCCGAGGAAGTGATCCTCTGGAATTCCAACGAATACCGTTTTGTGGAGATCGATGATGCTTATTCCACGGGATCCAGCATCATGCCCCAGAAAAAGAATCCGGATATCGCGGAACTGGTACGGGGCAAAACAGGACGGGTATACGGCGCCCTGATGGGGATGCTCACCGTCATGAAGGGCCTGCCCCTTGCCTATGACAAGGATCTGCAGGAAGATAAGGAAATGACCTTTGATGCCATACGCACCACCATCGATTGTCTTGCTTTGTTCCGCGGAATGCTTTCCACCATCACATTCCGGAAGGATGTAATGGAACGGTCGGCAGCCATGGGCTTTACCAACGCCACGGATGCGGCTGATTATCTGGTGGGGAAGGGAGTTGCCTTCAGAGATGCCCACGGGATCATCGGTGCCCTGGTGCTTGCATGTATCGAAAAGAACAAATCCATCGACGAGATGAGCCTTCAGGAACTCAAGGAGATCTCCGATGTATTTGAAGAGGATGTATACGATAAGATCGCACTGCGCACCTGCGTGGAAAAGAGACTGACCCTGGGTGCTCCCGGGTTTGCTGCGATGAAAGAAAAGATCAGGATCAACGGCGAGTATCTTCTTTCCCTTTCGGAAGAAGAACATCAATCATAGAAAGAGGAGAATGAAAAAATGAGTGACAGGTTGAAAGTCGGTATACTGGGCGGAACGGGTATGGTAGGACAGCGGTTCATCTCGCTTCTTGCGGATCATCCCTGGTTCGAGGTCAAGACCATCGCGGCAAGTCCGCGCAGCGAAGGCAAGACCTATGAAGAAGCCGTGGGCGGTCGTTGGAAGATGCCTACGCCCATGCCGGAAAGCGTAAAAAATATTGTCGTAAAGAACGTGAACGAGGTGGCAAAGGTTTCCGAAGATGTTGACTTTTGTTTTTCCGCGGTTGACATGACGAAGGAAGAGATCCGCGCCATCGAGGAAGAATATGCCAAAGCGGAAACGCCGGTGGTCTCCAATAATTCGGCACACCGCTGGACGCCCGATGTTCCCATGATCATTCCCGAGATCAATCCCGATCATGCTAAGGTCATCGAGTATCAGAGGAAACGTCTCGGCACGAAGAACGGCTTTATTGCCGTAAAACCCAACTGCTCGATCCAGTCCTATACGCCGGCTCTGACGGCCTGGATGGAATATGATCCTTACGAAGTGATCGTCTGCACCTATCAGGCCATTTCCGGAGCCGGAAAGACCTTTAAGGACTGGCCTGAGATGATCGAGAATGTGATCCCCTATATCGGCGGAGAGGAAGAAAAATCCGAGAAGGAACCTCTTCGTGTCTGGGGCAGCATCAAAGACGGGGTGATCGTTCCTTACGAAGGGATCAAGATCTCCGCACAGTGCATCCGTGTTCCCGTGCTTGACGGACATACGGCAGCCGCTTTCGTGAAATTCCGGGGAAAGCCTTCCAAGGAGGATCTGATCCGGAAACTGGAAGCCTTCAGCGGTGAACCGCAGGCATTAAAGCTGCCTTCCGCACCGGAGCACTTTATCCGATATATGGAAGAGGATAACCGTCCTCAGGTGAAAGAGGATGTGAATTATGAACACGGAATGGGAATCTCCATCGGAAGACTCCGGGAGGATTCCATCTATGACTGGAAATTTGTGGGGCTTTCCCACAATACGCTTCGCGGTGCCGCGGGGGGCGGCGTTTTATGCGCTGAGCTGTTAAAGGCAAAAGGGTATATTACCGCGAAGTAATAAATCTTATCTGGGGTTACAATGGAAGAACTGAAGTATCAGGTCGACCTGCTGAACGCAATGAATGAGCGCATCCGGGCGGACGAGAGAATGTACCGCCTGGTGTGCAACACTTCATCCAATGCGTTTGTTTACGTCGACCTCGAAAAAGGGACTGCCAAAACACTCGGCAATTTTGATGCATTTTTTCAGGATGTCGAGATCAATAACGAAGAGGATATCAAAAAGCTTTTTCCCTATGTGGACAAGCTTTATCTTACCGATTTCCGGAATCTCGTGCTGTATCGGGAAGAGACCAGCAGCACGCTTTCCGGTAATTTCCTCCTGGCGGACGGGCATACCTATGTGGAAGTTGAGATCATTGTCGTCTGCGAGGATTCCCTTTGCCCGACGGATAAGATCATTCGCTTCCGGGATATCACAAAATACAAAGTTCAGAACGATGAGCTGACCTATATGGCTTATTACGATGCGAATACGGGGCTCTACAACCGGAATTATTTCGTCCGGCTGTTATCCGAATTCGTACGCAG
>JAEEGL013267290.1_pt1 | contig 20972 bp, 17 predicted proteins | sample 9134231 | NCBI WGS metagenome assembly JAEEGL01 (sample SAMN16246548, study PRJNA631951) | gut metagenome | biome: gut microbiome; feature: rumen; material: fiber-attached | host: Bos | place: Iran: Karaj | collected 2018-10
AGCGGGCAACATCTTTGAAGTTCTTGCGTACGCCGATGTCGCAGCCGATATCGAAAAGCAGGGAATCGAGCTTCCAATTATGGGCACCCCAAACTGGAAGGCCGAAGAAATGAAACAACTCGGCATCAACCAGCTGAACTATATGTTCGGTGTGAACCCATGGGACATCTCCTTCGTGTATGGCGTGGGCGACAAGAACGACGCTCACCCGCATCACCGTGCCGCAAACCCTGAAGGCAGAAATACGGCGGCCCATAACTACAAGTATGTCAGCCCCACCGGAGCACTATTTGGAGGCATCACCCCCAGCGAAGAGAATTCCCTAGTTCCCGACAACAAGAGTTGGGAAGACTATCTCAAATCCGAGACATGCCTTGATGCATCAGCCATACTTCTATCGGCACTTACCATTGTAAGTAACGGCGGTAGCGACTACTACGAAAAGAAGTGCGACAACTGCAAGACAGAGGATGCAACCCCCTTCCCCGAAATCGGAGCCTACGCCACTGCGTATCATTACGACTGGGGCGACCTGGAAGCATTCAGCATTCACATTCCAAATTCATCTATGAGTAAGCTAGACAGCGTTGTTGTCTACATCTATTTTGAAGCTACTGAAGACGAAGTCAATGATGGCGACATCGCCTTCGATATGGACCTTTGTACGGAATACGACATCGCTACATACAGCCACCCGTGCGAAAATAACGAACAGGTAAGAAAAGATCTCCGCAAACGTGAATATGAAAAAATCGAGGGGACGTACAACAAAAAGAAAAAGACTTACACCTGGGCTGTTCCGCTGGACATAGGAACCGTTGAAGTCGGATCTAGGCTCCGTATTGATCTAGTCGCCATCACGGCCGTTTCCGAAAACGACACGAGCAAGGTGCGCTACCCTGCAAAAATCAAGGCTACGGATAGCTGGAGCTTTACCACACACAAGGCAAGCGACGACGCTCCGGCCTACGAAGGCGCTCCTGACTGGGACAAGGAACGCGGTGATATTCAGGAAGCCCCCAAGGCCCCGTACATCGTCATCCGCAGCAAGGGCAAACTCTTGTGGGGTTACGGCCCCGGCAACACCACTGACGATCGCGTAGGCATCGTAAAGGTGGCCCAGAAGCCGAGCGCCCAGATGCAGCTCAGCCGCAACACGCTCTTTGTGCAGGCAAGCGCTCAGGGAACCAAGACACTCAAGATTTTCGACGTCCTCGGGAACTTGCTCCTGGCGCATACCTTTAATGGAACGTCTGCCGAAGTGAACCTCGCAGGGCTCCCGCACCGCGGCGCCATGATAGCAAGACTCACGTCGGACGGCAAGCTCCTTGCCACCAAGGCGATTAAAATCAAGTAAGCGCATTACATGTCATGAAAAAGTCGGCCCGCAAAGCCGACTTTTTTTGTTTTTTATTAGTACTCATTTGAGTTTTTTTCATATATATTTAGGGTATGAATCTGCTTGAATTTTTACAACCGATGCCGGTCGTGGGCATTCTCCGCGACATTCCCCAGGGCGCAGAAGAAGCCTGCATAAAGACCGCTGCCGAATGTGGACTCAAGGCGATCGAAGTCACCATGAACACCGCAAACGCCGAAGCAATCATCGCAGACCTGAAGGCGGCCGCAAAGCCATACGGCATTGCCGTAGGCGCAGGGACAGTCCGCCACGGGAGCGATCTCGACAAGGCCATTGCCGCAGGCGCCGAATTTATCGTGACGCCCAACACCCGTAACGAAATCATCCGCCTCTCGGCCACGGCACGCATCCCGATTATTCCGGGAGCACTCACCCCGACCGAAGTGCAGAAAGCATACGACCTGGGCGCCACCGCCGTGAAGATTTTCCCGGTGAACTGCGTAGGCGGTCCCGAATACATCAAGGCGCTGCGTGGCCCGTTCCGCGACATTCCGCTGATGGCATGTGGCGGAGTGAACGCCGAAAACGTAAAGTCCTACCTCAAGGCAGGAGCAAATCTTGTTTCGTTCGGTGCAAGCATCTACGACCCGAAACTTATGGCCGCAGGCGACTGGAAGACGATCGCAGATAAGTTAAAGGCCCTACTCGCTGCAATTAAGTAGCAAGATCCCCCCTGGATCCCGTCGGTCCTTCGGACCTCCAGGATGACGTCTACTAAAGATCCTTCGATTCCGAGCCTTACGGCTCTCCACTCAGGATGACACGTTCGTGTCACTTCTTCCGCATTTCCTGCTTCATCTTGTACATGGAAACGTCGGCGCTGTGCAGCATGTCATCCATCTCCTTGTAGTCTTCGCTGGAGTGCGCAATACCGTAAGCAAAGGAAGCCTGCTTATCGACAATCGTGATTTCGGAAACGGCCTTCTGCATACGTTCCGCACAAACGATAGCGCCCTTCTTATCCGTTTCAGGACAAATGACCATAAACTCGTCGCCACCCATACGGAAAAGCAGGTCCGTTTCGCGCAACATGTTCTTTACGGTACTTGACACCGAACGCAGGAGCAGGTCGCCCGCCTGATGGCCGTACTTGTCGTTTGTCGCTTTCAGGCTGTTCAAGTCGAAATAGATAACGGCAAACTGCGTCCCGTAACGCTTGGAACGAGAGAACCATTCGCGGAGCGAGAACACGCCATGGCGACGGTTAAAGCAGCCGGTCATATCGTCTGTCAAGGAGATATCCCTCAAGTTACGGAGGGAACGGGCAAGGCGAATATGCACGTTCACACGCGCCAAAAGAATTTCGGGAACAGCGCTCTTGCTTACAAAATCAGAAGCGCCCGACTGGAAACCCTTGGTGACGCTGTCAGAATCTTCGCGACTCGTCAAGAACACCACCGGAAGGTCATCGAGCGCATAGCGCTGGCGGATTCTCAGGCAAACTTCGTAACCGTTCATGTCCGGCATGTTGATATCCAGGAGAACCAGGTCTACAGCGTTTTCGTTCAGATAGTCCAAGGCCTCTTCACCAGACGCCTTGCAAATAACCTTGTAGCCAACCTGCGTCAACAGTTCGGTTGTTTTTTCCAAAACTTCGGCATTGTCGTCAACAATCAGGATTTTTTCTTCGACCATTCCGCGGATCTCCTTTTATTCAGGCTGCATACAAGCGCATGCCACGCCTTCGTAATCTTAAAATAACATAATATTACGTACGCGTCTATAAACGCAGGGGTCGACAGCACCGCAATCGGCTCAAATTTGGAGGAATTCCAGCGCCGGGGCCTCTTTAATCAGACCGAGTCCGGCCGCATGTTCAAAAAAGAGCGAAAGGGAGTGCTTGCGTTCATCGGTAAAACGGTAGTCCAGCGCCGGATAATAATTCTCGATAACATCACGCGGCAAATCCACAGGGTAACGCGCAAGCCAGTGGTCCAGCGCCCTCGACGGATTCTCCCTAAACTTTTCGATGCTTTCGCGGGTCGCCTGCATATAGCGGATTAGACTTTGTCTTAGGTCATCTTCCAAAGCGCGCTTCGAAATGATCCATGCACCAAAAACGAACGGCACGTGCTGCCAGTCCTGCCACAAGGCTCCCAAATCGTACCCAAAAGCAAAACGATGGCGTTCGTTTTCTTCCAAGGCCTGGTCCCCGATCAACAGGCAGGCGTCATCGGAGGGTTCATACGCCCCCGTCACATAGACCGGCGTAACCCCGAAACGTTCCTTCAAGAGGACCTTCAAGAGGTTCACCGACGTCATGCTCTGCCCCGTCAGGCGCACCGTACACCCGTTCAAATCCTCGATAGCGCACTTTGCAAACAACTTAACGGAGCGGACTTCAAACGAGCACGAAGTACAAATGTCCGGAGCAAGCACAAAGGCGCCCGGTTTCTGCGCAAACGTGATGGAAGAGGCCGGCGACAAATGAATGGAACCATCCTTAAGCCCCCTACAATGCGCACTCGGAGGACCGTCCACAAATTCCACGTCGGTAAGACGGGACTCGCGTCCGAGGACGTCATGAAAAAACGGCGCACAGACTAAAAAAGGAATACGTCCAACTCGTAAAGCCATGTAAAAAAGTTAATTTTTCCCCACGACCTGCAACAGGGTCTAGAACCAAATAACAGATGAATAACCGAAAATGGCTAAGGTATAATGGCTGTATTTCATGTAAAGAAGACTTCGCTCGGCGACGACCAGACTTCCCTGGTGTTCAAGGGCAAGATTGTTGAAGGCCCCATTAGCAAGGGCATGACTGTAGAAATCCCCGTCACGCAAGAGGCGGTGGTGAAGATGAAGATTTACGATGTCGTCCTGTTCGAAAAGCAGAAGGACGAATCGAAAAAGGTCGGACTGGTGGTCGATTTCAAGGACTTGCCCGATGACATGGAAGTCATCATGAGCCTGAACATCGCCGAAGAAGACCTCACGATTGTAAACGAGTAAGGCAATTCAGCCTTTTCGCACACACAGGTGACACAATGATTAAAGAAAGACTGCGGGGAGTGAATTTGGGTGGCTGGTTCAGTCAGGTAGACTGCATCCAGGAAAAAGATCCCGTCGGTTTTCCAGGGATCATTGAACACATCAAGACATTCCTCGGCGTAAGCGATTTCAAGCGCATCCGCGGTGCGGGGTTCAACCACGTACGCCTACCGGTGGACTACTTCAACCTCTTTGACGAAGGTTCACTCAAGCCGAAAGACGAGGTGTTCACGCTCCTCGACAAGGCCATCAAGGACATCCAGGCATGCGACCTCGACGTGATCCTCGACTTGCACAAGTGCCCGGGACACGACTTTCATCTGGGTTCGTACCAGGAACAGCCCTTCTTCGTGAGCGCCGACGCCCGCAAGGATACTGCCAAGGTATGGTCCTTCATGGCGGAACGCTACAGCGGCGAGCAGCGCGTGATGATGGAACTCCTGAACGAACCCGCCGCGGCAGATTCCCTTGTTTGGGACAAAGTAAAGGACGAAATTTTCTGGGCGATCCGCAAGCATGCCCCGAAGAACACCATCGTGGTAGGGAGCAACAAGTGGAACAGCGCCCGCGAGTTCAAGTACCTGACTCCGCTCGACGACGACAACGCCATCTATAGTTTCCACACCTACACGCCGGTGACGTTTACGCACCAGGGTGCCGAATGGATCCGCGACCCGTTCTTCAAGATTGAACGCCCGTGGCCGGGCGACTATGCCGCCCCCGAGCAGGGCGGCGCCACGCGCCTCGACGTGGAGTACGGCAAGTGGGACAAGGCGCGCCTCCAGGAGAGCATCCAGAACGCGCTCGATTTCCGTGCAAAGTACGACCTGCCGGTCGCCTGCAACGAGTTCGGCGTGTACGTGCAAGTCGCCCGACAGTACCAGCTCGCGTGGATGAAGGACTTCATGGAAATCCTCCGCGACGCGGACGTGGGCTACAGCTACTGGAACTACAAGAACCTCGACTTCGGCCTTGTCTCCAAGGGCGAGTCGCTGCACCAGAGCCTCAAGCAGTACGACAATCCGGAAAGACTCGACAGTGAACTCATGGAACTGCTCGCCAAGGGGTAGTGAGCTCGCCTAGCTCTGAGGTGTGAGCACGGCACTAACGTGCCTCTGAGAAAAAATTGCCTGGCAATCGCCAGGCTTTTCTTATAAAAAAGCCCCTGTTCGGGGCTTTGAAATTTTCATGTACACCTCGTTACTCAAAGCTCATTGCCCAGAGCACCGCAGGTGCGACCTCTATTACTTTCCGGCGGCTTTCTTCTGCATTTCGCGGCGTTGGGCTTCAGCAAGCATACGGGCCATTTCAAGGCGGCTGTCTTCCTTTTCCTTGCGCTTGGTTTCTTCCTTGCAGTTCACGCACTTGGTCGCAGTCGGGACCGCAATCAGGCGGGCCTTCGGAATGAGTTCGCCACAGACCTTGCAGATACCGAAGGTACCCTTCTTGATACGCTTGAGCGCCTCTTCCAGGTACACCAAGTACTTACCCTCGCGGGCCGCCAGGGAAAAGTTCGTTTCGAGGGCGTTGTAGTCGGTCGCGAGGTCTGCGCTGTTGGATTCGCCACCTTCGCCCGCCTGGGCCTGGTTCTTGAAGGATTCCGTCTTGTCAAAGTCACTCTGCGCCGTGACAATCTGGCGGCGTTTTTCGATCAACATATCTTCGAAGAACTTGAGGTCTTCGTCACTCATCTTCACAGGTTTCTTTTCAGCCATGGGTTACTCCTTGGTTGGAATTAAATTCTTTTGTATCAATAAACTGATAAATAACTTTTTTTTTCGAAAAAGGGTAAACTTTTTTTAAAAAATATCAATATTTATGACCAGGCCACCCTTTATGACGTCTTTTAGCAGGGAATCGACGTCCTTTAGCAGCTTATCGAGTTCCTTATTGAACTGAGCGTTCTTGTCGAGTAGGAGTCCGGCGGAATTGTCCCCTTGCGCAAGCTTATTCATGATGTCGGTACTCTGGTCCTTCAGTTCCACGACCTTGGAGAGCAATTTCTGAGCGCGGTCCAGAAGAACGTCCACGTCGTTAAGCTTGGCCCCCGCCCTAGACGACACACCTTCCAGCGCGGACTTGGCCTGCAAGAGCGAATTGTCGCACTTTTCGAGCAGGGCGTCGACTTCGCCCTTCCATTCGGACATATTGCCCTTGGTAAGCTTTACCAAGCGGTCGGCCTTTGTCGATACGCGATTAAAGCGCATGGCCGCAGACCCGTCGGAAAGGGTATCCAAAAAGGCGCGGACCGTATCGCGGATTTCACCCAGGTCGTCAAGGACGGACGAAATTTTACGGCTAACGCCCGACATGCCCTCGTCAAAGTGCCCGAACAGCGTGTCGCCGTCTGCGACTCGTTCGGGGCTGTCACCCGTAAGAATGCACATTTCACGTTCACCCATCAGGCCCGAGTTGATGAGCCTGAAGGCGGAATTCTTGGGAATCACCGTATTGGCAAGCACCTCGACCGTCACATAGACAGCCTCTTCCGTGAGTTCGACCTTGATGATCTTTCCACACGAAATGCCGCGTACCTCGACGCGGTTTCCGGGAGAAAGCGTACCGACGGCATCGTAGGAAACGACAAAGCGGTACCGTGCGTGGTATGGGCTTGCCGGATGATAGAAATACCAGGCGCAGCAGCATGCGCCCGCAAGAATGACAAAAACAACAAAAGGCAGCAGGTTCTCTTTGATGAGCCTCGTGAATCTATTCATAGTAAGACCAATTCTGATTGTCGAAATCTAACAAATCATCGACATACTCACCCTTGGCCTTCGCCTTAATCTTTTGCATTAAGGCCTCGTTGAAGTCCTGTGCCACGTTCTGACCGCTGTATTTCATCAGGGTATTCATGGCAATGACCTCGGAAATGACGGTAAGGTTCTTGCCCGGCGCCACAGGAATCACGACCTTCGGGATTTTCACCCCCATGATTTCTTCTTCCTGCTCGTTGAGCCCCGTACGGTCATAACCGCCATCGCGCTGCCACTGCTGCAGCTCCACGATGGTTTCAATCTTTTTCACCTTGCGAATTGCGTGGATACCGAACATGGAGCGGATATCGAGAATACCCACGCCTCGGATTTCCATGTGGTGCTTGATCAGGGGATCGGGGCGTCCGATAATCGCTCGTCCCACATTGCTGATGTGAACCACGTCGTCGGCCACCATGCGGTGCCCGCTTTCCACGAGGTCCAGCACACATTCCGACTTGCCCACGTTGCTGTCGCCGATATAGAGCATACCCACGCCATAAACGTCCACGAGGCTGCCGTGAATCACGGCATGGGGCGCAAAGAACTCTTCCAAGATGCGTTGCGCAATCTTGTTGAACTCGTAGGTGTGGAGCGTCGTCGAGAACAGCGGAATATTCAGCCGTTCGCACATGTCCCGAAGTTCCGGGTGCGGCATCTGCGAATGCGTCACCACCCACATCGGGGCCTTGTATACAGACAAGTTTTCAAAGACTTTTGCGCGGCCCTCGTGACCAATCGATTCGAGATAGTTCCATTCGGTATGCCCTACCACCTGGATCTGCTGCGAACTGTAAACCTTGGTGTAGCCCGCCATGGCAAGACCCGGCCTGTGGATGCCGCTTTCGGCAATGGGGGCGTCCAGCGCAGATTCCGGGGAATGGCAGGCCATCTGGAGGTCCTTGCCATAATGCAAAAAAAAATCCCGCACCAGGAGACGTTCCCGGTGCAGGATCTTGATGTCTTTCAATCTAGACTCAGCCACGATTCTTTACCGGTTATACGACTTCGGATACGGGCTGGGCACGATGATCGTTCTGCTTGTCGTTTGCCTTCTTGAGCTGCACCTTGATGCGTTCGAGCGTCACATCGACGGCCTTGCCCATATTTTCTTCATCGGCGGAAGCAACCACCTGCGCACCGGTAATATTCACAGTAATTTCACAATGGCGCTGATGTTCAACTTCGTGGTCAAGAATAACGGAGGCACTGGTGATATTCGGGTAGAAACGGGCCAATTTGTCCATTTCTTCTTGAATGCGATCCTGAAGTCCGGCAGAAGCGTTAAAATGACGAGCAGAGAACTGAATATCCATGATATAACCTCCTTAGAAAGGGTTCTTATTTTATCGAGGGGCTTCCTGCCCCCACGTTTAGTGTATATACATCTTTTTTTGTTCAAAAACAAAGACTTTTTAAAAAAAAAGTCATTTTTTTTTATTCCAAGTTGGAATATTCGCTAAAAAAATGGCCTAAATGACCTGTTTTCGCTTACTTGCGGGCAAAATATGCAGCTCGTTTTCGCGGTACTTGGCAACGGTACGCCTTGCAACCTGGATTCCCTGCTCCATCAGCTTGTCCGTAATCGCCTGGTCCGAAAGCGGCTTTTTCTTGTCTTCGGCGTCGATCAGCTTCTTGATGGCGTCCAGAATGGTCGCCGAACTGAGCGACTCGGCCTCCGAGGACTCGCTCTGAACCGCCTGCTTGACTCCAGACGTGAAAAACTGCTTGAGTTCGAAGATTCCGTAAGGGGTGTCGACGTACTTCCCGTTGACGGAACGGTTCACGGTGCTCACGTCGCGCTTGATATCGTCGGCAATGTCCTGCTGCACCATGGGCTTGAGGAACGCGGGACCCTTGGTAAAGAAATCCTTCTGGCGCGCGAAGATAGCACGCATCACCTTCTCGATGGTCGAGGAGCGGTCATCGATCGTCTTGATAAACTCCGTCGCCTTTTTCAGGTGATCCTTGACATAGTCGCGATCCGCCTTGGAAGCGTTCTTGTCGGTCAAGATGGCCTGGTAGGTCTGATTGATGCGGAGCCTTTTCTGGATAGGAGAACGGATCGACTCCACCTCGCGCCTGCCATGACGTTCCACGATCTTGAGATCGGGACTCACCATGTGCTCACGGGAATTCGACAGCTGGAATCCGGGATGCGGATTGAGACGCGCAAAGCTTGCCACGGCACGCTGGACATCGTCGGTCGCAACCCCCAGAGCCTTTCCGATCTTTGCATAACGGAGCGCAAGCAGGTCCTCGTAGCATTTTTCAAGAATCTGTATTCCGAGGGGCGGGAAATCGGGAATCGCGTACGCCTGAATCAAGAAACATTCGCGCTGGTTACGGGCGCCGATTCCGCGCGGGTTGAACCCCTGCAGCACATGGACAGCCTCGCGCACCGGAAGCGAGCAATCCTCCAGGGAAATTTCGTCATGGAGCATCGACTCGATTTCGTTAATCAGCGGGTCGTTCGACGGACGCACCGGAAGCTCATCGGAGGAAACCACCTGCAGAAAGCCGTTCTCGTCGAGAGAATCAATCAGATATTCCACCAGGGAACGGAATTTCTTTTCGGAGCAGTTGCTCTGGAGAAGCTGCTCCAGCTGTTCGCGCGTGCCCGACCAGAGCAGGAGCTGGTCTCGCAGCTTGTCCTGGAGGCTCTTGCCGTTGTCCTTGATGGGACGGTCCCACTCGTCGTCGGCATCGCCACCCGATGCATTCAAGTCCTTGAAAGGGGCGTCCTCGTTCATGGAGCCGTCCTTCAGGTACTGTTCGTAGTTGATGTCTTCACCATCGGAGCCGTCGAGAAGGCGGCTGTCGCCTACGGCGCTGTCTTCGAGCGAAGAGTAGTCGGCGGAATCGTAATCGTCGTAATTGTCCGGACGCTCGTCCTTGAGTTCCGCGCCGGAATCAGGAAGTTCATCGTCGTGTACTTCTCGTTCCTCGATAGGGGCGGAGTCATCCAGCTCCAACAGCGGATTGCTCTCCAGTTCTTCCTTGATGGCGGTATCGAGTTCCAGGGAATTCTTCTGCAGAATGGCGACAAACTGCCGAAGCTGGGGCGACAAAGTCTGCTCCAGACGCTGAGAAGTACCAAGTTGCAAACCGAAATCCATAGGCATTTTTAGACGAGAGAGGAGAGACGAGAGACGAAAGAAAGATGAGGAATAGGGGAAGCACCTATCGCAGCTTTAGCCAAATACATATCATTAATAAACTTATTTTTCATATTTAAAAACCTTTCATCTCTAGTCTGTAGCGAAGCCGTAGGCGAAGCGTTCTCTCGTCTATCCCAGGCTGAAGCTGTCTCCTAGGTAAATGCGGCGGGCTTCGGGGTCGTTCGCCAAGTATTCCGAAGAACCTTCCGTAAGCACCTGGCTCTTGTACATGATATAGGCGCGGTCGGTAATCGAGAGCGTCTCGCGCACGTTGTGGTCTGTGATGAGAACGCCCATGCCCCGTTCCTTGAGGCCCGAAATAATGGACTGGATGTCGGCCACGGCAATCGGGTCGATACCGGCAAAGGGTTCGTCGAGCAACAGGAAGGACGGGTCGCTTGCGAGGGCGCGCGCAATTTCCAAGCGGCGGCGTTCACCGCCCGAGCAACTCATGGACTTGGTCTTGCGGATATGCGTAATCTTGAATTCCTCGAGCAGTTCCTCGAGGCGCCTCTTGCGTTCGGAACGCTTCATGTTCTGCGTCTCAAGAATCGCCATGATGTTGTCTTCAACAGAAAGCTTGCGGAAAATGGAAGCTTCCTGCGGCAGGTAGCCGATGCCGAGGCGCGCACGCTTGTACATGGGCTTGTCGGTCATCTCGATGTCATCGAGGAAAATGTGCCCCGATTCCGGGCGTACCATTCCCACAATCATATAGAACGAGGTCGTCTTGCCGGCACCGTTCGGGCCGAGCAGTCCGACGATTTCGCCCTGCGATACGCGGATGGACACGTCGCTTACGACCTGGCGACCGCCATAGACCTTTCTCAGGTGTTCCGTACGTATGGTACTCACTAAGTTCTTCAAAATCTATTCTCTTCTTTCTTGCGACCTTCGGCCAATACAGTTACCAATTTACAAATCTTTCGGCGCAGATTTAGACTGTTCTCGCGCTTTTTTCATCATTTCCAATCTGCGGCTCATCTTTTCGTTCTCTTTCTTTTCACCCTTGTTATTTTCACGGGTTTCCGACTTTTTATCGGAGTCCTTCTTTAGAGTCGAATCGGGCTTCTTGTCTACTTGTTTCTTGTCCGCTTCTTTCTTATCGTTCTTTTTCTGCTTTTTGTCAACATCCTTCTTGTCACCAGTTTCGGTTGCCTTGGTCGCAGCAGCCGCATTGAGCGAATCCAGCAGGGCTTTCTTGTTGCGTTCCGTCTTTTCCATGTCGATGTAGCGGCCACTCGCCATGGTGCCGCCGCCAAGGAGCCTAAGCGACTTCACCGCGTTCTTCTGGGCGTCGAAGAGAATGTGAATCGTATCGCCCGCCGCCTCGTTCTTGCCCGCGACGGAACGGTCCTTCTTCACGTAAAAGTAGGTGCTCTGCGCCTTGCCCGAAACAACCGCCTTGTCCATCTTGCCCTGGTTGAAGTACAGGTCGAGGCGGTCGCCATCCATCAGGTTGCGGTAGTCCTTGAGGTCATCTTCATAAAAGAATCCACGTGCATTCAGGTTCACGTAGAGCCGTTCAATCTTATCGTTGTTGAATTCCGCATATAACGTATCGCCGAAGGCCTCGGTCACATGACCGGGCGTATTTTTTTTAGCCTCTTCCTGTTGTACACCGTGCGCGTTCCGAATCACTAGAGCAGACTTTAGCGACTTTCCTGCAGAATCCAGTTTCAAGAAAATGGAGTCACCCGTCAGGTGGTAGTTCTTCATGTCGCAGGTCGGATGCCCCTTCATGGAAAGCCAGTTGTTCTTATGGTCAAAAAAGCCTGAATCACAAGTGACGACCATGTCGTTTTGAGTCAAGCGTACGCCCGTCATCGAAAGCCAGTCATTCTTGCGGTCGAAATACCCCGTATCGCCCGTAATGATCATATCCTTCTTGGCAATGCGCACGTCGCCGTAGGCTTCGGCAAAGGCGTCCTTCTTGTTGTAGATAATGCGCTTCGCCGAAATCGCGAGCGTATCGACCGTTCCGTCTTTCTGAGTTTCGTACTGGTAAAGATTCGGCTTTTGCGGCATGGTCAGGATTTCCTTTTCGCGGTCGTATTCCAGGTATTCGCCCGTAAAGAGATACGAGTTCGCCGAATCCCCCGCATGCACGTCGTTTGTCGCCGTCGCAAGGCCTATCTTTTTCTGGTACAGTCCGTTCTGCGCAATGATGTAGCCCGAAGGGTGCGTAAACTGGAAACCGCCGCTGCACTGCACGCTTTCCATGGACTTATTCCAGAAAGCCCGCTGCGTACGGAACTGGATGCTGTCATGAACAAAATGGACTCGCCCCTGCAACAGAAGCGTTCCGCGCTTTCTCGCCACGGCAAGGCTGTCGGCATGCCGCATAATCAAGGGTGACGTCTGCGCCACCGCACCTGTCGCAAGGAAAACGACCATCAGTACAGGCAGGAATCTTTTCAGCACCGGAAAGAGGGAGAACGTCATTTAGCGTCCCTCGATTTTGCCTTCACGCGTTCGCCCCTTTTCTTGATTTTTTCGACAAGAGTCTTTTCGTTCTTTTCGACTGCGGAATCCGGTTTCGGCGTTACCGCAGGGGGTGTAACGGAGCTTGTCGCGTTCGGGGTAGCAGCACTCGGAGAGGGTGTGACACCCTTGGTCTGCATGGGAGCAGCCGGCGCCGGGGACGCAGCCTGGACACTATCACGCGTCTCGATTTCCTTCGCCTCTTTCTTGTCTTCGTCCTTCAGGCGCCTTGCGGCATCCTGGAAAATGCCAGTCACGTTCGAAAGAATCCGCCAGTTGTCCATGTGGGCATCGCTCACGAAACCCTGTCCCTGCAACACGTCGCCTTCTTCGCTCACCACACGGACATAGCTTTCGGTCGTCACCAGGTTGTCCCGCTTGTTCCAGATAAGCGAATCGGAACGCACCGAGGCACCCTTGGGGGTCAGCGCATACACGTGCCCGTAGGCATACACGTAAGTGAACTTCAAGTCCATGCGTCCCGAATCCGCACGCAGGAACGCGGTACGTTCCCCGAGGGAATCGTAGATATCCACCAGCACCGGACGCACGAAAACGACTTCCTTGTCGCCCCAGCGTTCCAGATAGGCGGTCTTCAGTTTCCAGGAAAGGACACCCTTGTCGTAGCTGTCCATGAGGGTCGTGTCGGTAAAGAGCATTTCAGGGCGCTCCACCTGAAGCCACGGCTTTTCCTCTTCGATATCTTCGCAGGCCGAAAGCAGAACGCACAGCACAAAAAGGACCGATGCAAGTACCAGTCCTTCAATCATTTGTCTATGCAAAAATCGTGCCACGAAGGTCAATTTAGAAAATACACGACAAGGCGTAGTTTCCTTTTTAGCCCTGGCCGGCCTCGAGTTTGCTGATTTCGCCAGCCTGCTTGTCGCAGATATTCTTCAAGTTCTCGATTTCGGCGTCCTTCTTTGCCACCTGGTCCTTGAGGTCTTCACACTGGGCGGCGTACGTCTGCTTGGCCTCGGTCTGGGTCTTAAGGTCGTTCAGAAGGCTGTCGGCAGAGCTGCGGAGGCTCTGTACCGTATTTTCGGCATCCTTGAGGGCGGCGTCGCATTCGCAAGAATCGTCCTCGTCGGCACAAAGGGCTTTAATCTTCTTGGAAGCGGCAATAGCGGCGATGGCACCCACGGCAAGACCAGCAAAGAAACTAGATGCTTTCATTTTAAACTCCTTGAGGTAAAACTTTCTCTCATAATATATAATTTGAAATGAGTAAAAATGCAAAAAAAATCGTTTTTTAGAGAAGCAAAAGACCCCCAGGATTGCTCCTAGGGGTCTTTGCAGCGGGAAGAGCGAGATTCGAACTCGCGATAGGATTAAGTCCTATACGTCCTTAGCAGGGACGCGCCTTCGGCCAGCTCGGCCATCTTCCCATCTTGGGGACACAAATTTTAGATAAAAATCGGCAAAATTTCAAGGGTAAAGCGTCAAAAACCCCAAATTTAGCTCCAAAATGCCACATTTTTTTACATTCGGCGGAGCAAAAACCCAAAATTTCTACATTTCGGGCATGCGATTTTTCTCTAAACTGTTCAAAATCGTGGCCGCCTTCGCGTTGGTCGGCCTCATCTGTTGCATCCCCGCCTACATCGTCGTCTTCAAGATCCTCCCGACCCAGGATCCGGACAACCAGTTCAACCGATCCACCATATTGCAGGTTCTTTCGGGCGAGACCCGCGTCTACTACAACGACGGCGATAAACTCCTGGGCGCCTTTTTCGATGCCAACCACCGCGTTTACGTGCCCTACGGCGACATCCCCACGAATATCGTGAACGCCCTGATCGCCGCCGAAGACGCCGGCTACTGGAACCACGACGGTTTCAGCATCTACGGATTCACCCGCGCCATGGTTTCCAACCTGAAAAGCGGCCACATGCGCCAGGGCGGTTCTACCCTTACGCAACAGACCGTCAAGAACATTTTTGGCCGCGAAGAAAGGAGCATCAAGGAAAAAGGCAAGGAGCTTATCAACGCGCTCCGCATGGAAAAGCACTTCAGCAAGGAAGAAATCCTCGAATTCTACCTGAACCAGTTCCACGTTTCGGGCACCGGAAAGGGTGTCGCCATCGCAGCGCAGTACTTTTTTAACAAGGAACTCAAGGACCTGACGCTTGCCGAATGCGCCTTTATCGCTGGCTCGGTGAAAGGCCCCTTCAACTACGACCCGTTTATCCAGCGCAGCACCGAGCGCCGTGAAATGGCACTTGCCCGTGGCAAGGAACGCCTGGAATACGTGCTCGGACGCATGGTCGAAGAAAAGTACATTTCGCAAGAGGACATGAACGCAGCCCTTGCAAAGCCGCTCGAATTCAATCACGGCAACTTCCGCTTTAGCGTAAGCACCATGCTCGACCGCATCGAAGAAAAGCTCGACGGCGAATATTTCCAGAAAAAGTTCGAAGCCGAAGGAATCGAGGACTGGAGAAAGGCTCAGCTCTCGATTACCACGACCCTGGACGAAAGAAGCCAGGACGCTGCGAAGACCGCTCTCCAGGCAAACATCAGCGGACTCCAGATGCAGCTAGGCGGTTTCGTCCTTCCGAAGGCGCAGTTTGCTAACCGTGCCCAGAACGCACGCAAGGGCGACTACCTGTACGGCACCGTAGACAGCATCATGGTCGACGAGAAGGGTTCCCTGAAATCGATCCTGCTCGGATTCGGGCAGCTCAAGGGAATGGTTTCCGAAGCGGCCGTCAAGGACTTCGCGAAAAAGGCCGGCGGCGACGTGAACAAGATTCTCGCCCCACAGCTCAAGAAAGGCGCCATTCTCCTCGTGAGCGTGATGGACGACAAGACCGTCGATGGTTTCGCCCCCTGCCAGATTGAAACGGAACCCGTGCTTCAGGGAGGGCTTTTCGCCATCCAGAACGGAAACGTGATTGCAAGCCAGGGCGGATTCCACAACACCGGATTTGACCGCAGCTTCAAGGCGGTGCGCCAGCTGGGTTCCAGTTGGAAACCGATTCTTTACGCTCTTGCGCTCAAGCACCACTGGAACTACTTGGACATGCTCGAAAACGACTTCAACGTTTTCCAGTTCACGAACCAGTTCTACTTCCCACGTCCCGACCACAAGAACAAGGGCGATATCGTAAGCATCGCCTGGGCAACGACCCGTTCCGAAAACATCGCAAGCATCTGGCTTCTGGAACACCTGCTCGACAAGCTTTCGCCCGAGGAATTCAACGAGGTTGCCGCCGCAAATGGCTACGCCCGTACCGAAGAGGAAGACACCAAGAAATACTTCGAGCGTCTGCGCGACAAGTTCGGCCTGATTCTCAAGGAAGACATCAAGCGCGAAATCGAATTCACCAAGGCCCGCGACGCCCTCGCCGAACGCTACAAGAACGAAGGCAAGGAAGAAAAGGCGATGGACGTGCTGAATCTGCGCTACGGAACCTACAGCGACCTCGCGATCAAGCAGGCGAAAAAGGATTCGAAGATTATTGAGTTCATCAATCACAACTACAAGCGCTACGCCGAAATCCTGCGCGACCGCCAGGCCAAGGAACTCGACCCGACCATCGAACTCCCGCCGCTTGACTCGGTGGTGCTGCACCACCACTTTACGCTCGCCGACATGAAGCGACTTTCGACGATGATTGAACCAGTGGACAGCGAAGTGGATTACCTCGATGCCGAACATCTGCGTTACTGGCCTGACTTTAGGCGTTCACTTTCGTTCGCGGAATACGCACGGTTCGCAAAAGAAATCGGCATCCGTCAGAAGCTGCAGAAGGTGTTCAGCATGCCGCTTGGCGTGAACGACATTACGCTCGCCGAAATTTCAACCGCCTACCAGACGATGCTTACCGGCAAGGTGTTCAAGTGCCTGGACGGCGACTGGACCGAGCCCTGCTTTATCAAGGAAATCAAGAACCGCGACGGCAAGGTGATCTTTAGGAACAAGGTCGAAAGCAAGGTGGTGCTCGGTGATACGATTACCTCGCAGATGGCGGTGATGCTCCATTCCGTGTTCGTGAACGGAACGGCCCGCAGCCAGTACACCCACATAACCGTGACCTCGCCCGACCAGTCCGTGACGCTGCGCTACCCCGCTCTCGGAAAGACCGGTACCACCAACGATTACAGGAACGTGGCATTCATGGGAGCACTTCCCACCTACGTGGAAACGAAGAACGGTATTTCGACGGACTCCGTGGTCGCCATCGGAAGCTACGTCGGTTTCGACGACAACAAGCCGCTGAAATCCGGACGCACGCGTATTGCAGGCGCAAGCGGCGGCCTTCCGCAATGGGCTGACTTCGCGAAGAAGGAAATTGAAATCCTCGGCATTCCCGAAAAGATTGACTTCCTCGACATTTCGATGCTTGCCGCAGGCGAAGTACCGCTGGTACTCCCCAACGAACGTGGCCAGCTGACCGTTGACCCGATGAGCGGAAACGTGATGGCAGGCGCAGGTGCCGAACAGGGCAGACCGCTCCCGTGGATTGACGTACCGGGATTTACGCCGCCGCAGGTGCAGAGCGCCGCCGCAGAAACAGCCGCCGAAAACGGAATCATGGTAAGCCTCCCGATGCCTGCAACGGAAGCTGCTCCGGCAAAACAGGCTGCACCGGCGGAAGGTTCCGGCGCCCCGCAGACAACCGCCGCAGAAACCACGAACGTAGTGGTCCCTGCAACAGAAGCGACTGCCCCGAATGCAGCTCCGGCTAGTGCCACGGCCGAAAACGCGACCAATGCCGCTGTTGAAGCCGCACCTGCAACCATCCCACCAGCCACAGCCGCGACGACAGCGGCTCCCACGAGCGCTCCGGCAACAACGCAGCCCGCCGCTCAACCCGCACAGCCCGCTCAACCGAAGGCTGCCGCAATGCCCAAGGATGACGACTGGGATTTGCCGGATGGCTTTGACAGCAAGAACGCCTTCGTTCCCATTGAAGCGGAATAGTGACAAACGAAATTATGAAGAATAAATTTTTTGGTATTCACTCTTTATTGGTAGCAGGTGCTTTTGCACTGACGGCGTGCGTGGGAAACGCTCCCGCACCCGAAACAAATCCGCAGACAGAAACGGAGAAGAACCCTGGCAACGTCATTGAGTCTGAACAGGCCAACGCACCGAAAGACTCCGACCAGGCCGCAACGGCATCAAAGTCTCTCGGCGACAACGGACAAAGCGAAGTCTACTTCAATTCGCAGGCACTCGACAGCCACCGTCTGAATACACCGGAAAACATTCCGACGGCAAGCACCGAGACGAGACCCGTCGCAAGCACCGACAAGACGCCAACAGACCCGTACACGGAAATTCCCGCGCTCATCCAGAGCATTTTCGACTACGCCGACACCCTGTACAAGGCCGGTTTCACGGATTCCGCGACGGCCTACCTGGAACGTTTCCGCGTCATCAAGCCCCTGTGGGCGCAGTGGGAAACGAAGGCGGATTCCATGCTGAACGAATTCGGCAAGACCCGCGCCGAAAAGGCAAAGGCGTTCGAGCCGATGGTTTTCCAGATTCAGAACATGAACCGCGCAAACGCAAACTATGACCTTGTCGCAGAAACTGCAGACAGCCTGATTGCGCTTGCTCCGGGAGATTCCCTGACGCAGTGGGCCAAAATGCAGAAGGAAACCGCCTACAAGAATACGCTTGCCAAGGCGAAAAAGGAATATGACGCCATCAAGGCGCTCGCCGATAACCAGGCGCAATTTGCCGAAGCCGAAAAGCAGGCAGTGACGCTGCAGATGCGTTACCGCGATTTCGAAGAAGCACTCCAGATTCAGGCGCTGATTGACCACATCAAGGAACTTGCCCAGGCAAACGACGCCGCAGCGGCAAAATACTGGGAATCGAACGACCCCGCAAAGGCTCTCGCCAAGGCAGACTCCCTAATGCAAAAGGAAAAGTTCGCCGAAGCCAAGGAACTTTTGAACAAACTAAAATCCAGCAAGTTGCGTAAGGAAGCGAACGAACGCTACGTGAAACTCGCAGACGCCTTCTGCACCAAGCAGCGCAAGGCGACTAGCCAGACATTCGCCAAGGCGCAAAAGCAGAAAGACAGCGCAAAGAAGAAAAAGCTACTGCAAGAATCAATCGCCCCGCTGGACAAATGCCTTGCTGAATACCCCGACAATCCGCAAAAGCAGAAGGTCATCGAAAACAAGCAGTTCCTGGAAAAGGAAATGGCGAAGTAACCTTAAAAATTGGATAACGAAAAACCCGCATCAGAGATGCGGGTTTTTCTAGTAGGACTAGAGTCTCTTTTCTTTAGATCTATGGCGCAATACTAAAGAGAAGCAACTTTTGCCTTTGCATCGGCCATGGCGCGGACCACAAGGGACGCGCCATTTGCACAGTCACCGACAGCGTAAATATGACGAGCGGGGTCCGGAATAATCGCGGTACGCGGAGTCAGCTGGAGACCCAGATCGTTTACGATGCCTTCGGCCGGAACCCCGGTGAAGCCCATGGCGAGCACGACCAAATCGGTTTCGATGACTTCGGTAGAATTCGGAACTTCGTTCGGCTTAAGCGGGCGGCCCTGCGGGGACATTTCCCATTCCACGCGGACAGCTTCGACGCCTGCGACGCGGCCATCTTTCACGATGAACTGCTTGGAAGATACATTCCAGCGGCGTTCGCCACCTTCGTGCTGGGCGTAGCTGGTACGCAGCATGTACGGCCAATCCGGCCACGGAGTGGACGGAGAACGTTCCTCGGGCGGCTTGGGCATGAATTCCACCTGGAGCACGCTTTCGCAACCTTCGCGGATAGCCTTACCCACACAGTCGTTACCTGTATCGCCACCGCCAATCACCAGAACCTTGCGGCCCTTAGCGCTAAACTTTTCAGGATTCGTTTCGCCGGGTTTATTTGCGCCATGCAAGAAATCGAGTGCAAGGAAAATTCCTTCGGCTTCGCGGCCCGGGATTTTCAAGTCGCGGGCATTCGGCGTACCGATTGCAAGGAAGACTTCGTCAAAATTCTTGTGGATGTATTCGGCAGAAATATCCTTGCCGATTTCGGTGCTGCAGACAAACTTGATGCCCGCTTCTTCGAGGAGTTTGACGCGTCGATCGATAACGGACTTGTCGAGTTTCCAGTTCGGAATGCCGTAGCGTAAAAGACCGCCCACCTTTTCACGTTTTTCGTAAACGGTAACGGCGTAGCCCTTGCGGCGGAGCGCTTCGGCAGCAAAGAGACCTGCAGGACCCGAGCCGATAACCGCAGCCGTCTTGCCATTCCATTCAGCGGCAGGGAGCGTGACGCGGCCTTCTTCGAAGGCGGTTTCGATGATGTACTTTTCAATCTGGCGAACCATCACCGGATCGTTATGCACATTGCCCGTACAAGCGGATTCGCAAAGCGCGGGGCAAACGCGGCCCGTAAATTCGGGGAAGAACGCCGTCTTGCTGATAACGTTGTAGGCACGTTCCGCATTCCCTGCAGCAACAGCCGCATTGAATTCGGGCACCAGGTTACCAAGCGGACAACCCGCACCGTGACAGAACGGGATTCCACAACTGTGGCAGCGTGAACCCTGCTGTACGATTTCGAGAGAAGTCAACTTGCGTTCGACTTCGTTATTGTCCTTAATTCGCTCTTCGACAGGGCGGTAAACATCTGCGATTCTTTTAATTTCTTGCATATAAACCTCAGCCCTTCTTTGCCAATGCGTTGCGGTAGTCGACCGGGAAGATCTTTACGAACTTCGGACGTTCGCTGTTCCAGTTTTCAAGAATGCGCTTACCCTTTTCGCTACCCGTTGCCTGAACGTGCTGTTCAATGTAATCGAGGAGTTCGCGTTCGCTGTCGGTACCGGCAAGCACACTTTCAAGGTCCACGGAGCCCACGTTGCAGCTCAGGTCGAAGTGACCCGTTTCGTCGTACACGTAAGCAAAGCCACCTGTCATACCTGCGGCGAAGTTCACGCCCACACGACCGAGCACGACCACGCGGCCACCCGTCATGTATTCGCAACCGTGGTCACCCACGCCTTCGCTCACCAAGAGCATACCGGAGTTACGGATACCGAAGCGTTCGCCGGCAAGACCGTTAATGAACACCTTACCGCTGGTACCACCGTAACCGATCACGTTACCGGCAATGACGTTGTCTTCGGCCTTGTAGGTTGCGTTGTGCGGCGGGCGCACGATAAACTTACCACCCGAGAGCCC
>JAEEGL014639033.1_pt1 | contig 20972 bp, 16 predicted proteins | sample 9134231 | NCBI WGS metagenome assembly JAEEGL01 (sample SAMN16246548, study PRJNA631951) | gut metagenome | biome: gut microbiome; feature: rumen; material: fiber-attached | host: Bos | place: Iran: Karaj | collected 2018-10
AAACAAAAAAATTTGGTTTTTTGTTTGCCACTGTGTTCGGCTTGCACTATCTTTGTAGGTTGACAAGAGCTGAATCAAAAACCGAGAGGTGTCACCAAGTGCCTCTACAATACTTAACCACTATGATAGAGAACGAGAACATACCCATCCCAATTGAGTATCAGGACATCTGCCCGATTCCTGACAAGGACTTCCAGACGGCGATGACCATTCTGGTGCAGGAGCCCGGCTTCCAGAAAATCGTGGCGATGGCATTGCCCAACTACAAGTATTCCGAGTTCAAGCACGTGCTGCTGAGCATCAACTCCAAGCACGAGTTCCAGGTCAAGGTGATGAAGCCCTTTATCGAGGGCCTGATGGCCAAGACGGGCACTACACTCACCACCAGCGGCAAGGAGAACCTGGACAAGGAGGTGCCTTACACCTTTGTCACCAACCACCGCGACATCGTGCTCGACTCGGCACAGCTGAGCTACCTGCTCATCAAGGGTGGCCGCGACGCGTGCGAAATCGCCATCGGCAACAACCTGCTCATCTATGACTGGATCACCAAGCTGGTGCGCATGAACAAGAGCTTTATCGTGAAGCGCAACCTGGGCCGCATCCAGACGCTGACGGCCGCCGTGCAGCTCTCGGGCTACATGCACTTTGCCGTGGAGCAGAAGCGTGCCTCGCTGTGGATTGCCCAGCGTGAGGGCCGCTGCAAGGACAGCAACGACCGCACGCAGGAGAGCCTGATCAAGATGCTGGCCTATGGCAACCGCGACAAGTCCTTCATCGAGAGCCTCAAGGAACTGAACATTGCCCCCATCTCGATCAGCTATGAGTATGATCCCAACGACTACCTGAAGGCCAAGGAGTTCCTGTGCAAGAGCAAGAACCCCAACTGGCGCAAGGCTCCCGAGGACGACCTCATCAGCATGAAGACCGGTATCATCGGGCACAAGGGTGAGGTACACTATGCCTTCACGCCCTGCATCAACGAGGAGCTGGACAAGATTCCCGAGGGTCTGGACAAGTTCCTGGTGGTTGACCGCGTGTGTGCCATCATTGACCACGCCATCCATCAGAACTACAAGATCTATAAGACCAACTACATCGCCCACGACATCCTGTTCGATGACAAGCTCTTTGCCGACAAGTACACTCAGGAGGATCGCGAGGCATTCGAGCAGTACCTCTCGAGCCAGATTGACAAGACTGAGGGTCTGAAGTTGAGCGAGGCCGACCGCTTCTACATGTACAACAAGATGTTGCAGATGTACAGCAACCCGCTCACCAACTACCTGGAGGCAACGAAGTAGGCTTCAGGCTTTAGCTGTTAGGCTTTAGGGGGACATCCACACTAACCTAAAGTCTAAGGTCTAAAGTCTAAAGTCCAAGGTCTAAAGTCTAAAACCCCTAAGATGAAGATTCACTGGTTAGGATTAATCGTCGTGGCGGTGCTCTGCATCGCCATGGACGTTTTTATCTGCCGACGGTTGCGCCGTAGCGGCCACCGTGGGCTGGCATGGCTCAACGGTGCGATAGCTGTGCTCACAGCCGCGCTGGTTGCAGCTGTCACCGTGATGCCGCTCAACGAGGCCTCGACATCCAACAGCACCTTCGTCATCGGGCAATATCTGCTTTATACCTTCTTCGCCATTCTGGCGCCCAAGGCAATAGGCATGTTGTTCTATGGCATCGGGCGACTGCTGAAACAAGGGTGGATGACGATTTGTGCCTTCATTGTGGCGGCGCTGGTGTTCGGCATCATGTGGTGGGGTGCCATTGTCACTCCTGGCAAAATCGAGGTAAATGAGGTGGAAATGGCATTTGACAACCTGCCCGACGCCTTCGATGGCTACCGCATCGTGCAGTGGAGCGATGCCCATTTAGGCACCTATAACGGCCGCACCGCCATTGTTGAGCGACAGATCAATGCCATCAACGACTTGCACCCCGACATGATCTGCTTCACGGGTGACCTCGTGAGCCGCAAGACCGATGAAGCGCTACCCTATCGTGACTTGTTAGCCAGGTTACATGCACCCGACGGCGTATTCTCGGTGCTCGGTAACCACGACTATGACAACTACGTGCGTTGGGATGACGAGAATGCCCAGATTGCCGATCGCAAGGCGCTGTGTGACTTGCAAGAGTCCGCTGGATGGAAATTGCTTAACGATGACTATGCGCTCATCAAGCGTGGTGAAGACCAGATTGTACTCATCGGTACCGAGAACTTCGGTGACCACCCGTTTGAAAAGCGTGGCAACCTGGCTAAGGCTTACAGTGGACTGAAAGACGGCAATTTCAAGATTCTGTTGCAGCACAACCCCTATGCCTGGCGTGCCAACACATTGACCAACAGCAACATCGACCTGATGCTCGCCGGCCACACCCACGCCTTTCAGATGATGCTCACCGTGGGCAACTGGCGCTGGTCCCCGGCCTGCTTCCGTTACCACGAATGGGGCGGCGACTACAGTGAGGGTGACCGTCACCTCTATGTCAACATCGGCACAGGTATGGTGGGACCACCCATGCGCATCGGTGCCACCCCCGAGATCACCGTCATCACCCTCAAGAAAAAGAAATAATCACCCTCTCCCAATTTTCCCAGTTACTCCCATTACTCCCAGTTATTCCCAGCTATGGCAGACAAACTCTCAACGCTCATTTCCCAAGAGCTAAACATACCCATCAACCAAGTGGCAGGCACCGTCAATCTGCTTGACGATGGTGCAACCATCCCGTTCATCAGCCGCTACCGCAAGGAGGTGACAGGCAACCTCGACGATTTTTCCATCCAGTCCATTGACCAACGGCTGCGCTACTACCGCGAGCTGGAAAAGCGCCGTGCCACCATCCTCAAGACCATCGAGGCACAGGACAAACTGACTCCTGAACTCGCCGACCGCATCAATAACTGCTGGGATGCCAACACGCTGGAGGACATCTATCTGCCCTACAAGCCCAAGCGCAAGACTCGCGCCGAAGCTGCCCGCCAGTTGGGACTTGAACCGCTCGCCAAGATCATCATGGCGCAGCGTGGCGGGGACATCGAGGAGCGTGCGCGACAGTTTGTTGATGGTGACAAGGTGCCCGACACCGACGCTGCCATCGCGGGAGCCCAGGACATCATCGCCGAATGGGTGAGCGAGAACGAGGCGGTGCGCAATGCCGTGAGACGTGGCTTCAAGTATGACGCGCGACTCGTTTCCCACTTTGTCAAGGGCAAGGAAATCGAGGGCTGCAACTATGAGAACTACTACGATTTCTCATCGCCACTCAAGCGCATATCATCTCACCAGTTGCTAGCCATCCGCCGTGGCGAGAAGGAAGGTTTCCTCAAGGTGGGCATCGAAATCAACGACGACCGCACGCTTGACAACATCGCCCGCATCGTGGTCAAGGGCAATGGCGAGGCATCACAACTGGTGGATGAAGCTGCCGAGGACAGCTTCAAGCGCCTGGTTAAACCGTCTATCGAAACAGAATTTGCAACAGCTGCCAAAGAGAAAGCCGATGATGAAGCCATTGAGACCTTCGCCCAGAACGTGCGCCAGCTGCTGTTTGCCCCACCCTTGGGCCGCAAACGCGTGTTAGCCGTCGATCCAGGTTTCCGCACCGGCTGCAAGGTCGTCTGCCTTGACGAACAGGGCAACCTGCTGTACAACGATGTTATCTACCCCACTGCCCCTCATAACGACATTGAGGGTGCCACCAAAAAGATACACTCGCTCACCGAGGCTTACAAGATTGATGCCAACGCCCTGGGCAACGGCACAGCAAGTCGCGAGACAGAGCGTTTCCTGAAACGCATCCGTTACCGCCGACCCATCGACGTGTTTGTCGTGAGCGAGAATGGTGCTTCGATCTATAGCGCCAGCAAGATTGCCCGCGACGAGTTCCCCGACAAGGATGTGACCGTGCGCGGTGCAGTATCCATCGGGCGCCGCCTGCTTGACCCGCTCGCCGAATTGGTTAAGATTGACCCCAAATCCATCGGCGTGGGACAGTACCAGCATGACGTGGACCAGACGCGGCTCAAGGAGGCCCTCGACTTCATGGTGCAGAGTTGTGTGAACAGCGTCGGCGTGAACGTCAACACCGCCTCCAAGGAGCTGCTCACCTATATCGCAGGTCTGGGCCCCACCCTCGCCCAGAACATCGTGGATTACCGCGCTGCCAACGGCCACTTCACATCACGACAGCAGTTGCTCAAGGTGCCCAAACTGGGCCCCAAGACCTTTGAGCAGGCAGCAGGTTTCTTGCGCGTACCCGAGAGCGACAATCCGCTGGACAACAGCGCGGTGCACCCCGAGCGTTACGCTCTGGTCGAGCGCATGGCAAGAGATTGTGGCTGCAGCATCGCCGACCTCATCAAGGACAAGGCACAGCGCGACAAGATTGATCCGCAACGCTATCTCTCCAAGGATGTGGGAGAGCCCACCCTGCGCGACATCATGAGCGAGTTGGAGAAACCCGGGCGCGACCCACGCTCGACGGTGCAGGTATGGGAATTTGACGAGAACGTCAACGACATCAAGGACCTGCGAGAAGGCATGGAATTGAACGGCATCGTCACCAACGTCACTCAGTTCGGCGCCTTCGTCGATCTGGGCATCCACAAGGACGGCCTCGTCCACGTCTCCCAGATGCCTCAAAAGGGGCTGCCCCCTGCCCGCCAAGTCCACGTCCACCAGCACGTCCGCGTCCGCGTCACCAGCATCGACCATGACCGTGGCCGCATCGCCCTCTCCATGCGTGGCCTCGACCAGCCCAAGTAAGATTCAACGACTGATGAGACCTTTCTTTTTTGCCATCATCATGAGTCTGGCCATCAGTTTAACAACTGGTGCGATGATGCCTGCGACCAATTCTTTTGAGGCACCTTCCAGTGTCACCAAAGTGGCAACAAAAAAGACCAAGAGCAAAAAGAAAAGCAAGGCCAAAACCAAGAAGAAATCGACGCAAAAGAAGAAAACGTCCCGCCTCAGCAAGTACTGGGAAATGGGCTACGAGGACGGCTATGAAGACGGCTTCAACGACGGTGCAGACTACGGCGGCGCCTATGAGGACAGTTACGCCCCTCAAACCAAACTCCGCGGCAAAGCAAGGCAACAATACCTGGACGGCTACGAACGAGGCTACGACGAGGGCTTCGAAGATGGCCGCAGCGACCGCGACGGCTACTAAACCACAACCGCGGCCACATCGCCTTCTCCATGCGCGACAATGACCAACCCACAAAGGGAAATTAATCGCCAAATGACAATCCCAATTGATACATATTACTGTTTTATAATACGATAAAATGACATTTTTTCGGTTTATACTCCGATAAAATGCACATAATTATTTGGAGTGTATGGTTTTTTCATCTATCTTTGCGCCTGAAAATCAAGTGTCCACATTATGATAACAGAAAGAATCATACTCCAGGTACTGGCCGAGCAAAAGGACGAAAAAAATTCTTATGACACTACTACATGGGTCACACGAAGAGAGGAGTCCTTGTTTGAACTGAATAGTTCTCTCGCCCAAATCGTCATAGGCGTGAGGCGCAGTGGAAAATCAACACTTTGCCACAAGGTGTTGATTGAGAACGGGATTAACTATGCCTACGCTAATTTTGACGATGACCGCCTTGCAAGTTTGAGTGTAGAAGACCTTAACACGTTGCTGTCATGCATCTATCAGATTTATGGAGCCGATATTCAGTATCTATTTCTTGATGAGGTACAAAATGTGGAAGGCTGGCACTTGTTTGTGAATCGATTGTTGAGAAGCAAGATACATGTCATCGTGACAGGCAGCAATGCTAAGTTGTTGAGCGGTGAGTTGGCCACTCATCTTACGGGTCGCTATAATGAGATACATCTCTTTCCTTTCTCTTTCTCTGAGTACTGTCATTTTCATCATATTAACACTAAGGGTATTACAACCAAAGCGGTCGCCGAGCGACAGCAAGCCTTTGCACAATACATGATTGATGGCGGATTCCCAGAACTTCAGTCATTGCACAATAAACGTGGTTATGTCCAGAGCCTAATTGAAGCAATTATTATCAAGGACATTCAATACCGCTATCAGGTAAGAAATATTGACGTACTGCGCAAGGTGGCTCATCACTTGATTTCAACGTCATGCCAAACAATTAATTATGGTGAGCTTGCTTTGCTTTTGGATGTTTCCGACAAGACCGTCAAAAAATATGTCGGATTTCTACAACAAGCGTTCCTCATCCAACTGCTAACAAAGCATTCTTTCAAAAGCAAACAACGGATTCACAATGAGAAAGCATATTCAGTTGACATAGGCATCCAAAACAATCGTGAGAATTCGATGGCTGCCGAAGACATGGGATGGCGACTTGAGAATATTGTGTTCATTGAACTGATGCGCCGATGTGCACCCCTGTTCCTTGACATATACTACTATAAAACGTCTCCCAGGGCAAAAGAAGTGGATTTTGTCATCTGCAATCAAAACAAAGCCGTAGAACTGATCCAAGTTGCATATGACATCAGTAATCCCAAAACCTTTCAACGGGAAACGACCTCACTGGTCAAGGCCTCTCGTGAATTGAATTGTGACAAACTCACGCTAATTGCGTTTACTGAATCGAGAATAGTGCCCTCTGAAGACAAGTCAATTCACGTTTATTCGGCCTTAGATTGGCTACTGGAAATATGGTGACAAAACATTTAATTCTATAATAGATATGGAGAAGAGAGAGAATAAGCATCAAGAGGTGAGTGCCGGCATGAAGGTGTGTCGCGCGGTAGGAATTGCGCTGGTATTGGCTGCAATCGCCTATGTCATTTGGGGCGGTGACTTTGATGAGAAGGGCATCGTAGGCTATGTGGATGATTTCATGGTGTTCATGGCGGCCTTCACGTTTGCGCACGGCAGTTTCCAGAAGCCAGAGCGTCGTTACATTCGTCGGCAACTCTACATGTTCTCGTCCCTTTTTGCACTGCTAGGCCTCTGCTGGATCATCTTGCTCGCCTTCATCAAGTAGCGGCGAACGGGACGGTCATAGAAACGCCAACTGAGCCATGCCAGCAAGATGCAGGCAAGGGGCAATGCGAGGGCGACGGGCCACACGTCATCCATTACTGCTATGGGCACAAGGTCACCGTTGAAACCGATGTGGGCATAGAAGAGATACATCAACGGATAGTGGACCGCATAGAGCGGGTAACTGAGTTCGCCCAGGAAATGGCTCACCCGATGTGTCACGTTACCTATCGACAACTGAGAGGCTCCCAGCCACACCAGGCATGGGAACATCAAGATGACACACAGGGCATCATACAGGCCATTCTGCCACGGCTGCAATTCACCAAACGCCAGCGGCACGCATCCCACCATAAAAATGATGGCAGCACATATCCAAAAGGCACCACGCGCGCCCTTTACGAGACGGAACACACGCGCCATGAGCATACCCACCGTATAGGGGAACAGCATACGCACCAAGCCCGTCCACAGGCCTCCGTCAACCATCGACCATCCCACACCCAAGTAACCGTCACTCACAGCGATACCAACCAAGCAGCATCCTGTCACGGCAGCAAGCACCGCCAGCCATCTTGTCGGCAGACGACGCAGCAATAGGGCATACAGGATATTACCGATGTATTCAAAGAACAGCGACCATGACGGACCATTCAACGGAAACAGTTCACCGTTGCCACGCACATCGGCGGCAGCACCTGGGTACAACGGCAGCATCAGCATGCCCATCAACATGGCGACCATCACCCACCCTATCGAGACAGGCGTGCCATCCCAGCGCACACCGCCCTGCAAGAGAAAACATACCATGCCGATGAAAGCACCGAAAATCACCATCGGGTGCAAACGAATCAGGCGGCGCTTAAAGAATGTGCCTACCTTGAGTCCCTCATGCCATCGGTCATCATAGGCATAGCCGATGACAAAACCTGACAGCACGAAGAAAAAATCCACAGCCAGATAACCATGAGGCACAGGCGACCAGTCAAAGCATTCAAACACATGATACACAATCACCATCAGGGCTGCGACACCTCGCAACCCGTCAAGGATATCATAATGCGGCTTAGCCTGGAAACGTTGCATCACTGATTAAATGCCGAGGCACCCCGCATCACACGGGGACAACGAGCATCGGAGTATCGGTCTGGAACAGCACGCGATGGGCGATGCTGGGATTGAACAGACGCGAGAAGATGCTCGATTTCTTGTTGGGGACTGCAATGAGCTGGATGTTCTCATCCTTGGCAAACTGTGCAAAGTTGTCCATGAAGGTCTTGGCAGCAATGCGTTTGGTCTTGAAGGTGCACTCGGGGTAATGCTCACGGCAATACTGCACCAGTTGCTGCAGCGACTGGTCAACCAGACGACGGTCTTTCTTCTCAACCACAGGTATCACGGTAATCTCCACCCCACGCATATTGAACAGGCGTGCAAAGCGGTCAAACGAAATCAAATCCTGCTGAATAAGGTTGGAGAAAAACGCCACATGGGTGATATCGGTCAAGCCCACGTCGGGCATACCGATGGGAACCGTAAAAATGGGGAACTTGCAGGCATCCATCACCTCGCCGGCAACACTGCCGATGAGGTTTTGACGGCGGCGGTTGGTGCCGCTGGTGCCCATCACGATGAGCGACACGTCATACTTCTGGGCATAGTGCAGAATCTGTTCCTCGGGGATGCCCTCGGTCACCTTAGTCTCGATTTTCACCTTGGGAAGTTCACCGGCAGCAATCTTGTCCTCAATCATCGTCCTGAACTCATCCATGCGTTGGCGGGCATTACGCTTGATGTTCTTGAAATCGTCCTCAGGACTTTCATAGCGGTCACTGCCGAAGGGCAGCGACATCGTGTGACGCTCGTTGATGTAACTGTGCAACAAGATGACACGGCCACGGCTGCGGCGGGCATATTCCATACCCAGTTTAACCGACTTGAGCGAGTATTTGCCGAAGTCCACCGGCAGCAGCACGCAACGCTGGTCGCTGGACGAAGTCTCAGGCGATTCAATGATTTGCAGTGCCTGCGGCAAATCGCGCTCACGGATGCGTACCCTCACACCCGAGCCGAGGACTTTCTCATCGAGGTTGACGTTGTGCAACTTCACCTCGATGCCCTCTTCCTCAAGGGTATTCTTCAAATCCACAGCGCGGTCAAATGTGTGAATGGCAACAGTGACCAGTCTGTTGGGGTCGTTATTGTTCTTGTTGTTATCCATTTCTTAGAGAGGAGATTACAGGTACTACATTTCGTCTTGCTTCTCAAGTATTTCAAGCGCCATATCAAGAATCTGGGGATCATCAAGGACGACCAGCCCACCGTCAGGACCGGGTTCCAAATGGAAGCCCATGTTGGTTCCGAACTCATAGTTTGACCCGCCAAAGTAGTTTCGCACCGACTGAACCGGCAGGTTGAGTTTGTCGGCGATAGTGTGGATGGAGCCTTCGGGCAGACGATTCTTGATTCTCCTCAGTTCATTAAAAGTGATAGTTCTTGACATAGCAATGATATATTAATGAATCGCGTTTCTAATTTTCCCCAAAGATACAACTTTTAGTCCAATTTACAAAATAAATAACCGATATTTAACCGAAATACCGATAAAGTTGTCAGTTTTTAAACAATTTTTGTGCCCTTTTTGAGGGGATATCCGATTAAATGTGTAAATTTGTGACCTACAAGCAAATCGGTATTTGGCTTATGAGACTGAAATACATCATTTTGGCTATGATGGCGTGTTTCGCCCTGGCATCCACAGCACAACCGGTCATGAATCAGGAAGACTGGGAATGGTACCTCGGTGAAGTGGTGAATGACGTGTTCGTCGGGCGCAACTACTTTGAATACTATTACACTCCCAGTGCTGCCGACATGGAACAGCAACGCAGCAAGGGGGAAGTGACCTATTTCCTCAACACTCCCGAAGGTCTCAACTCCAAGAAGGTACGTGATATGATTGACCGCTTGATGGCCAGCTATGATGATATCAATGCGGTGTGCGACTGGCAGATGACCAACACCACCTACTGGAAAGAATTCCGCTTCGAGAAAAACAAGTTCCGCTTCAGCGTCAAGCGCAAAGCCCTTGACGACGGCACCTACTATGTGAGCGCTACCGAGACTGCCGGATATTACAAATCCCTGGGCAAGAGCACTAAAGGTAAAGAAAAAACCGTCAAGGAAGAGCCCAAGGCCAAACCAGCAGACGATGCCGCACCCAATAAGTCATCCACCAAGCGCAGCACACGTTCCCGCCGTGCCATTACCCAACAGGATGTTGACGAGGCCGACAAGGTGGAAATGCCCATTGCAGCACTGGACGAGGAGGATACGCCTATTGCCACACTGACCGAGAAGGATACGCCCGAAACGCCCGTACCGGTGGTATCAGAGAAAGAACGCCGCCGTGCCGCCCGTGAACGCGAGGAAGCCTTAGCCCAGGAACAACGTCTGGCCAAACGCCGTGCCCAGGAGCAGCAGCGCGAGGAAGCCAAGAAGCAAAAGGAGGCCGAGAAACAAAAGAAGGCCGAAGAGAAGAAGAAAAAAGAGGAAGAGAAACGTCTTGCCCAGGAAAAGAAAAGAAAACTGCGTGAACAAGCCCAGCAAGAACGCGAGCAAGCCGCTGAGCGCAAACAGACCTCCTCACGCAAATCCTCCCAAAGCAAGTACCACTATAGCGACATCGCCCTGTGGCTGAGCGAGAAATATGATTTCACTCAGACTGCCGCCGGCAACAACAGCTGCACGATGTACTCCAGCACCGTTAAGGACATCGAGATGGCAAAACTCGCCATCAAGAACGCGCTCAAGGGTAGCAATGCCCGCATGGCAGTCCCCTGGAGGGTCAACAGTGAAACACAGGCCATCGAGACAGGCTACACCGTCGATGATCATGTGCTGGTGTTCACCATCGGTAAAGATGCCGACGAACATATCACCCTTACTGTCACAGAGGTGACCAACGACGAGTTTGAACAGTTCAAACAGTCCCTGAACAATTTCTGATGTAGAGTAATAACAACCCAAAATAACAGTATATTATGATGAAAAAGTTTATTTTACCACTTTTGACGATCCTGCTGATTCTGGTCATTGGCTGCAAGCCCAAAGAGACCCATGTACAGGCCGTATCCGACAGTTTTGACGTCCCCGAAGTGGCTGACGTAGTACTCTATCAGGTCAATCCCCGTGTGTTTGCGCCTTCCAACTCATTCCAGGCCATCCTGGGACGCCTTGATTCCATTGAGGATTTGGGTGTTAACATGCTGTGGATTATGCCCATCTACCCCATCGGCGAAGTAAAAAGCAAGAACTCGCCCTATTCCGTACGCGACTACAAGGCGGTGGCACCCGAGTATGGTACCATCGATGACCTGCGCATGCTGGTCGAGTCCTGTCATGAACGCGGCATGGGTGTCATCCTTGACTGGGTAGCCAATCACACCGCATGGGACAACGTGTGGTTGGAACAGCATCCCGACTGGTACACCCACGACTCGGTGGGTAACATCATCTATCCTCCTGGCACCGATTGGACCGATGTGGCAGACCTCAACTACGACAACAAGGATATGAGGGCAGCCATGATCGACGCCATGAGCTTCTGGGTGGACAGCGTGGGCATTGACGGTTTCCGCTGCGACGTTGCCGACCAAGTGCCGGCCGAATTCTGGAACGAGTGCATCAAGACCCTGCGCGAAAAAGCCAAACCCCGTCACCTGATCATGCTTGCCGAGGGTGCCAACCCCGACAACTTCACGGCAGGATTTGACTTGAACTACGCTTGGGAATTCATGGGTGCCATTGCCAAGGTGATGAGAGACAATGCCAAGGTCAACACCCTCGTCAACGCTGACAAGAACGAATACAAAGACCTGGAGAGAGGCAAGTTTAAACTGCGCTTCACCACCAACCACGATGAGTCAACCAAGGAGACTCCTGTCAAACTCTATGGTGGCATCAGGGCCTCGATGGCTGCCTTTGTGGCAACGACTATGCTGCATGGCGGTATGCTGGTGTACGGTTCTCAGGAAGTGGGCTATCCCGAACCCATCAACTTCTTCCACTATGTTCCCGTGAACTGGAATGCCAACCCCGAAATGCGCAACGAGTACAAGAAGCTGATTTCGGTCTATAACGACCACCCGGCATTGCGCTCCAGCGGTAAGGTCTCCTACTTTGATGACGACAACAACAACATCCTGTGTGTGGACCGTGTGCTCAACAACGACAATGTGCTGGTAGTGGTCAATGTGCGCAATGAAGCACATAGTATCCCCACTCCCGGCATGTGGAGCAACCGCACTGTTGTCAACCTGATGAATGGCATGGATGTAGATTTGGGCTCACGCATCATGCTCGAACCCTACCAATACCTGCTGCTCGGCAACAAGTGACGTTAGCCTCACAGCGCTTAAAGAAAATAAGAAGAACCACTTCTCGGGAGGTGGTTCTTCTTGTTATCTCTAGGTCGCCGAGATGCAACGATCATTCCGTGGCGTCTGTCATGTCCTCGGGCTTTGACGATAAGGCATTCTCAACATCGGCGAGGGCTGCAGCGGCAGCATTCTCGTACTGTTCTATGGTGCGGGACTTGCGAATGGCCTTAAACAACTTGTGACCCGTACCGGGCAAGAAGGTCTGCCAGATGTCCTGCAGGTGACGCACCAGTTGCGCCTCACCGCCGTTGAGCTGCTGGGTATAGCCATCCACCAGCATGTCATGGAAGCGGCGGTAATCATCGGGCTTGGCATCGGGCGCAAACATACCAGGGTTGGCGGCCAGTCCACTGCCGACCATCACAGCGGCAACCGTCGGGTAACGACTGATGACGCCCTCAATATCCTCAACCGAGCGCAAGCTACCGTTATAAATCATTGGCCAGGGAGAAGCGGCAAGCATCGCCTCAAACTGCTCGATGTCCAACTCACCCTTATATTGTTGCTTGCCGATGCGCGGATGCACGGCAATGTTGACCGGTTTCAACAGATCCATCAGCGGCAGGACATCACGCCACTGGTCATTGCGGTCCCATCCCAAGCGCATTTTAACACTATACTCCACCCCATCGACGGTGGCAAGCGCCTTGAAAAGCGCCTCAACAAGGTCGGGATAGGCCAGCATGCCCGAGCCCTTGCGATGCAGGGCGATGGGCGGGAATGGGCACCCCAGGTTGATGTCGATGCGATGGCATCCCATCTGCTGGAGGGCATCGACCATCATCAAGGCATGGTCAGGCTGACAGGCGAGAATCTGTGGGATGAGCGTGATGCCCGCATTGCGTTCGGGATCCACATCGCGCAGGTCCTTGCGCCTGACCTCGCCACGCTCCACGCGCATGAAGGGCGAGTAATAGGCATCCACGCCGCCAAACACAGCGTGCTGCGCCATGCGCCACACATTATCGGTTACACCTTGCAGCGGCGCCGCAAGCACTGGAATCTTGTTATTGTCCATATCAGTTATTGTTTGATGGCGGTGTACCGCCCGTTGGTAATCTTTTTTATCGAGAGTCGTTGAAACAGCAAGTCGTAGGCCGAAGTGCTGTTGTTATCGTTGCAGTCCTCATGGAAGAAGGCGATATGACCGTCGGTAGTGGCAATCATCGTCGAGTAGGCGGAGTAGTTATCGGTTACCTGATAGCGTTGCCAGCCCATCGAGAAATCCGACGGGTCGTCATAGTCACTGCCATCCAGCAGCGGTTTATAGTAAATGCTCACCAACTGCCGTCCCTTGCCACGCGGTACCGACTGCAGTGCCAGGTGCATGTTGCGTCCATCACTGGTGCGGATGACGGGCACGATGAGCAATTCGCCATTGCAGGAACAATCCTCGCTGTAAGTGCCCCCTTCCGGATCGTTGCTGATTGCCATTTCGCCCCACGAGGCGGTGAAGTAATTGTAGATGTTAAACAACCTGCCGCTAGTGCCGGTCTGCTTGGAGCGGCAACTGAGCAGCACATTACCATCGGGCAATTCCTCGACCTTGGCCTCGTCACCGAAGGGGGTAATCGTCGGACGGGCATGAGGGCCTCCCAGGGCCTGCCAAGTCAGCCCGAAATCATCGCTATAGAGCACCAGGCATCCCACTCCCATTGGCCCGTCTACAGCCGAGTAGATGCGGTAATAGTCGCCCACCTTGATGCGACGGCTCTGGCAGATGCGTCCACTGGAGAAGAACAGACTGTTCACCTCAGGACATTCGGTAAAGATGCCGTAAATCTCACTTGTCACCTCATTCTCGCTCCACGTTTGGCCATCGTCCTCACTCATATAACGCCCTACACGCAGCGGATTTTGCAGTGTCGAGTTGAGAAATCCCTGCGTACCCGAGGCACACATCACGAGCAAGCGGCCCGTCTCGCGGTCGGCGACAGCCGCGGCATCGCCATGGCTGTTGTTGAAGCCGTTGCTAAATGAGGCGCCATTGGCAATCATTAAGGGCTCTCCCCAGGTCTTTCCGCCATCGGTGCTCACTTTGCCCAAGATGTCAATGCCCCTGTTTCCGCCGATGTCAGTATCGCTGTTGTGCCTATCATCGGCCATGGCAAGCAGCCTGCCGTCATGCAGTTGAACGATGGCAGGGATGCGGTAGTAGTGGCGGGGCGAGAGTTCGGTATCAAATACCTTCACCGGTATCGTGTCCAGTTCAGGCTCATCGGGAGGTGGAACAGGAGCCGTATAGCCCAAAATCACATTGATTACCTCGTTCACATCGGCAATGTCCACCTCGCAATCGCTGTTCACGTCACCATAGACGCCCTGTGCGCCAACAACCTGTGACAGCGCCACTGCCAGCAATAAAATCACTGATTGTAAACAGATCTTTATCATACTCAAATTATCTGATTCGTTATACCTAAAGGGCATGCGACGACTTGTCCAATGCATCTCGGTGCACTCACAAGTCGGCCGTTTTGGGAATATCCCTGCCTTCCCCTACAAAAATAGATGTAATATTTCATTCCTGCAAGTTTTCAAGCCAAAACTGCAAATCATTCAGACGCTTGCGCCCTCATTTCACGAACTGTAATGGCACCCGATTTCAACCCGTTTTGAACGCGACATGAAACTTTTTTGGGAAAAAATTTGGCGGGTTGGGAAATTGGTTGTACCTTTGCAGTCGCTTTTAAGAAATGGCGGGATAGCTCAGTCGGTTAGAGCGTCGGATTCATAACCCGGAGGTCCTGAGTTCAATTCTCAGTCCCGCTACATTCAAGGGGTCGCACAATGTGCGGCCCCTTGAAGTTTATAGTTTAGAGTTTAGGGTTTAGAGATTAGTCACGTAACTGTTGCGCAAACCACTAATCAAACGAGATGTTTCAAAGAAAAGAGGCTTTACTGCGTTCACTTCATCGGCTGCAATATAGCCCAATTCCAAAGCGATTTGCAATTGACAATAAACTTCCATTAGAGAACCATAAGAGATCTCCAGAAAATGGACTTTCTCCTTTATAGAAACCCGTCCTGTACTTTCAGCTATGTTAGACGCCACAGAAATAATTGCACGTCTCAATTGGCTGCTAAGAGCAAACTGCTCATATTGAGGGAATTTGGCTACAAGCCGATAGACGGCAATCACCAATTCTTTAGCTTTTTGCCATGCTGCTAGTTTCTCAAACTGATAAGTTTCCATCTCTCTAAACTCTAAACCCTAAACTCTAAACTTGTACATGTGATGTGCCATCACATGTACAATTTCTGATTCTCGAAGTCTACTTCGCGATCCAACAAGGTGACGAAGTCGTCAAGCACCTCGCGGTCTACGTCGCCCAGGGTGTACTCGTTCTCGGCATCCTTGCGGATGAGTTCAATCCACTCACGGCGAGCTGTCACATAGTCCTGGTGGATGCGTTCTACAGCCTCGTCGGTAAGGGCATCAATACCATAGTAGTCCAGAATGATGCGGTAGCTCCATGCCCAACGCAGCTCATTGTAATTATTGTCAAGAGCCTTGAATCGGGCGTTTACGGCATCGATACTGTCGAGGCGTCCAGCGATGATATCTTCAATGATCTGTTTCTCGGCAGTCTGCGGCATGAGCTGGCCTGCCAAGTCAATCCAGTTGCCCTCACCCTCGGTAGAAACGGGAGGAATGGGTTTGTGGCGCTTGAGCACTGCACCCATGTAGATGCGCAGGGCCATGTCATAGTACTTGATACCCATGTGCAGGAACGGAGCCTTGATGACATACTCGTGATAATTATAGGTGCTCACGTTGTCACCGCTGGCGGCACGCAGCTTCTCCAGAATCTTCTTGCCTCGCAATACCTCGCTGATGGTGAACGGGCTGAGCCAGTCGAAGTTGACCACGCTCTTGCGCACACCCTGCGGACGCTTGTCGCGCTTGGGCCACTTGCGGATGTCACGATACAGGCCCACGGTAGCAAAGTTGCGTCCCGGTTTGAGGTACATCGTGTCGCTATAGGCAATCAGGTAAGAGAAAGGCAGGTCGCTCGTGTCGGGGTGGTACATCAGTTTGCCGAACAGCACACTGAAGGCGCCCACGTTGGCGGGCAGCAGCAGGTAGGCACCGCTGGCGGTCTTGCAGCCGCGTTCCAGGGTTCCATAGTGCATGGGACCCATCTTGTAGGCATGGTTGCTGAAGTTGGTTGCCGAACCGGCATTATAGAACGAGAACATCGCTCCGATGAGCAACGAGCTCTTGTGGTGACTCACAGTGAATGGACCGCAGAAGGCGGCACACGCCTCACCATTGGACATGAAACTGTTGGCAAAGAAGACGCTGCTGGCGGCAGTGAATCCGTTCTCCAACTGGCAGAACTCGCCTACAAAACAATCGGTCAACTTGACACTGCCGTTCAGGCGAGAACCACCACTGATGATCGTGTTCTCGCAGATCACGCCGGTCCTGATGATGATAGGATTCTCGAGAGTGCTGCTGATGGTGCAGTTGCTCAGGCGTGACACACCGCACAACTGGCAGCCGTCATCGATGATGCTGTTGATGATGACACCCGTATTGACAATCTTCACATGGTTGCCAATGGTGCTGCATGATGGGCGCGAACGCTCAACCGACTCTGCCACCATGCGCTTGATGGCATCCATCATGGGCTTGTTATCGCCATGCTTCACCATGAGAGCGGCAAGCTGGCTGTTCAGTTCGTTCAGCAGCAACAGGTTGCCATTGCCCACCTCGTTGAGTACGGCAATGGTATGTCCCTGGCCATAGTTGGGTTTACCGTGAGTGTCGATGGTGCTCACATTAGAGATATAGCAGCCGTCACCGACGGTCACATTATTCATATAGTTGCCGATGTTCTCTATCAGGCAGTTGTCACCGATGGTCACATTGCGCAGCGTAGCATTGTAGATGCCGCAGTTCTTGACAAAGCCTTCGGTTATTTCTACCGTTCCGCTACCGTTTCCCAATCGTGCCCAGCCATAAAACTGAACGCGATGACAGCGGCTGGCGTCAAAGTCAGCGGTTACCAAAATTTCATTCCAATCTTCTGCCCAGCAATCTTTATTTTTCAAGGACTCGATTTGTTGCTCGGTTAAATGGATGTATTCTTTCATGTTTTATTTTTAGTCATTTTGATAAATAATCGGCAAAGGTAATGTTTTTGCCTATTATAGAATGACAATCCCTATCATTTTAATATTTGATAGGGATTGTAAAATATTTTTTTGAAAAATTGATACTATAGCCACTATAGCTACTATAGGTACTATGGGAGCGGGATCAATCCAGGCAGTGGACGAGCAAGTCGGTCTTGCCGTTCTCGACCAGGTGGATGACCAGCTCGCCGAACAGGGTGTTCTGCCAGGCGAACCAGGCGCGGGTGTAGTGTTTAGCGTCATCCTTGTGGAACGACTCGTGCATGAAACCCGTGCCGGCGTCGGTGGTGAGCAACTGGCGCATGCACCAGGCGATCTCCTCGTCGTTGTCGGCGGTGAAGGCCTTCATCATGATGCTCATGGGCCAGATAAGGTTATAGGCGGTGTGGGCGCCACCGATGCCTTCTCCTGCCTTACCCTTGAAGAAGCAGGGATTGTCATTGCTCCAGACAAAGCGGCGCGTATTGCGGTAGATAGGGTCATCCATCGGCACATCACCCAGATAGCCCATCGCCAGCAGGCTGGGCACGTTGGCGTCATCGGCCAGCACACGACCACCCCAACCGTCCACCTCATAGGCGTAGATCTTACCATACTTGGGATGGTCCACGACGGCATACTTGTGCAGGGCATCCTCCACCTCCTGAGCCAGACTGCGGCACTGCTCGGCCAGCAGATAGTCCTGATTAACCTTCTGGAGAATCTCAGCAGCCTTGCGCAGGGAGTTGACAGCCATGAAATTGCTGGGTACCAGGAACGGCAATACCGTAGCATCGTCGCTGGGACGGAAACACGACACAATCAGTCCCACGGGATTGACGGGAGGTCCCCAGCCATACCATGTGAGGGAAGACTTGGCGTCAATGTCGCGGCGCATGAATTTGTACGGTCCGCGGTCGCCGTTCTTGCGCTGCTGCTCCTTGAAGGTGCGCAGCACGGCCTGCATCGCCTGCTGCCACAGGTCACCGAAGATGCTGTCGTCGCCCGTCACCAGCCAGTACTCATAGGCAAGGCGTATTGGGTAGCACAGCGAGTCAATCTCATATTTGCGCTCATGCAGTTCGGGTTTCATGTCGGTCAGGTCGCTCTCCCACTGCGAACCCGTGGGGCCGTCGTTGAAGGCGTTGGCATAGGGGTCAAGGATGATGCACTTCAACTGGCGCAGGATCACGCCGCGCAGCATGTGGCGCAGTTTCTCGTCCTTTTTGGCATACTTGACATAGGGCCATACCTGGGCACCGCTGTCACGCAGCCACATCGCGTGGATGTCGCCCGTATAGACAAAGGTGTCATCCTCGCCGTCATCTCCGATGCGGTAATGCACCGTGCTGTCGAGCGTATTAGGGAAACAGTTCTCAAACATCCACGCCAGCCGTGGGTTGCCCTTGATCAGTTTCAGCACCTCGCGGATGCGCTGGTCGATGATTTTGCTGGTGAACAGGCGTTCCTCGACAGGCGGACGCTTGGTAACATAGGTGGTGGTCGCATCGCTCACCATCGTGGTGTAGCGCTCATGCACATCGGCAGCAGCAGGCAACACAGCCGCCACCGCCACGATCAATAATAACAGATGTCTCAGTTTCATAAGTTCTTGGCATTTAGTCTCTGCTGCAAAGATAGCAATTTTTTGAAAAACAACCTCTAATCGTCAACATTATAGGGCAAGCGTCCCGAATAAATCATGCGCATCACGCCATGTCAAGTATTTTGCTGCAGAAAATGGCTTTTCTCGTTATTATGGCCTAAAAAGGGGGCAAAAAGGCACAAAAAGAGTCTCTAAATATTAAATAATGTTAATGAAAAGCATTTTCTTGTCCAAAAATTATGTTTAATAACATATTTGGCATTACCTTTGCAGTCGATTTTTCATCAAGGGCAAAAATCGTTGCCGTGAGGCATGGGATTTCTTGCTTAAAAGGTTAAGATTTAGTTTTAAGGTTTATGTTAATGGTATTAGAGGTTAATTAGATTTTTACAAAATGATCCGCGGCGTGAGTCGGGGATTTTTTTTATTCCTATTACAACGATAAAAGGAATATAAAAAAGTACAATGCCACCCTAGTGACATTGTACTTTTTATATTTTACCAATGTGTCAGAACGACTGGATAAAAGCGGCGGCAAGCAGGCCGACAACGGTGACACCCAGAGAGGACGCCATGACGGCTGCTTCGGCACGGGAATAATGGCCGCTCGGGAGGCGCCAACGGCGCTGAATCCATCGCATGAGATAACTCACGACAACGCCTGCAAGCACGCCCACGACGATGCCACCGAGGATGTCACCCGGATAATGCACTCCCAGATAGACACGACTGTAGCACTGCAGGGCAGCCCAGGCAAACAATGAACAGGTCACCAACCGATGCCGCATCAACAACGCTATGAAAGTGGCGACGGCAAAGGAGTTGGCTGCATGGCTCGAAACAAAGCCGTACATACCGCCACGGTAACCGTTGACGATATGGACCGCATCACCAAGCGAGGGGTCATGGGTGGGACGCAGACGCTCCACGAAATGCTTGATAAGACCTGACGAAACCTGATCGGCAATCAATATGGCAATGGCTATCATCGCCAGTACCAGCAAGGCATGGCGACGATTCTGATGGAGCAATATCCAAACCAGGGCCAGCACAAGCAACAGCGAGGACCATTTGGCGGACACCATCCACCACAGCGCATCCTGGAACATATCGTGCAGACCATTCACCGCCAGCAAGGCATCAGTATCTATGTCATTCAGATAGTCAAACATTGTCTTTGTTGAATTATCTTCTGTTCTAAAACCTAAAGCCTAACACCTAAAGCCTAAATAACTTCCACATCCTTGGCGTTAATCCATGCCTTGTGGCCACCGGCAGTGGAGACTTGCAGCCACTTGCCACGGGTCTTGTCGGCAATGGAATCAACAATCTCGACACGGGTGCCCTGCTGGAGTTGGAAGGCTTCTTCCTCCTTGTCGCGAGGCTCACGGGGCGCAGTACTCAAGGTCACGTTCTCGGGCATGATGATGGCACCGTTACCACTCGTCGCCTTGTTATGGACATGAAAAGCCGCCAAATTGGCCAGGATGCTTACCACCAAGACGATTGCGCCGCCAAAGAAACCGATCTTGCGCATCAACACGCTGTCCAGGAACAGATAGGTTGCCACACCTGCCAGGAACAACAGGAAGGTGATGATGGCAATGATGGCCCATACGTTGCTCGACAGACGGCTCACCGTCTGGTCAACCCAGTTGCTGAACCACGAGTCGCCGGCATCGTCGGGCAACTGCATCTTGCTTCTCACGAACTCCAGGTTGAAACGTGCGTCGCTGTTCGACGGGTCGAGCAAGAGCGCCCGCTCGTAGTAGAGCACGGCGTGCACGTTG